>ERZ1066134.7-NODE-7-length-252843-cov-24.540967_pt1 | contig 252843 bp, 345 predicted proteins | sample MGYA00382781_ERZ1066134 | MGnify/ENA primary metagenome ERZ1066134 (study PRJEB33369, sample SAMEA5778364) | biofilm metagenome | biome: Industrial cooling water; feature: Water cooling tower basin; material: Biofilm | place: United Arab Emirates | collected... | reverse complement strand
GCTTGGGCGTGGCGAGGAACCGACACCTTGACGATATCATAGGACCGTCGATGTCAAGAAAGATGATTTTGTCGGCCATCAGTTCCACAGGGCATGGAAGTACTTTGCAAACAGACGACGGCCTTCGTTGGCGCGTGTCTCGTTGGCGATTCGTTCTTCTTGGGGTTGGTTGTAGTCCTCTTCCTTGTTGCCGTATTCGAACGCGAACAGCATCTCATCGAGGATGTGTGACCAACGGTCGTGCCACGCAGGGTCAGATTCCCAGTCGGGAGTGTCATCAGGACGATGGAGGTGTTGAGGAACGTCTTCATTCGCGATGAACGGAGCTCCGTGTGGAAGTTCCTTGAACTTGCGAAGCGCAGCTTCGATGATCATGCCGAGTGTGTGGTCGAGATTCCACGTGTCGTATCCATCGACGTGAATCTCAATCTTGCGTTCTTCGTTATCCCTGCCAGGGAACGGTCCAATGTCAACGAGCATGGTGTACCTCTATGTTGTGGTGCCCCTACCCAGAATCGAACTGAGACCTGATGCTTACAAGGCAACTGCACGACCTTCATGCTACAGGGGCGATAGAGCTGATGATACGGGTATGTATGGGTTTTGACAACGGGTTACGACATATATACGACACAACCGCTAAGGAGGCCGTTGATGAATACACACCATACAAAAATGAAAGGTGACGCTGGTGTCACGTTTGTGATCCATGACTTGACCACCAAGGGATATCATGTCTGTGTGCCAATTACCGAGCATGCTCCCTATGATCTAATAGCCACCAACGATGCTGTCGTCAAGCGAATTCAAGTGAAATATCGCGAGGTGAAGAACGGTTGCATGGTTGCAAACTTGTTTAATGCGTGGGGAAATGCAACACAGGGATGTGTTGTGGGAGAGCGCTACGACCCCAACTGCATTGACATCGTTGCCTTAACCAATGGTGTAGTAGTCGCGTACGTAGATTACAAAAAGCTAAACATCAACACCATCAACATTCGCGTGGAGGCAGCCAAGAAAGCCAACCCAAACCTACGAATGTTGCAAGACTACCAATCACTCTGATGTCCACTTGAAGTCGCCAAACTCACCGCTGTCGGAGCCGATGAACTTCTGGAAATGCATGACCATCTCCTGCTCACTACGGAATAGGCGTGTCAGACTTTGAGCACCTTGAGCTCTTGTTCCGTCCCAAAAGAACCTGTGTGATACAGGAACGAACGGTCCGTCGTATCCAAGCGTGGCGCCCTTGGCATGAACGACGGTGATGTAGCGCTGCTTTTTCATTTGGTACCTCGGAGAGGATTCGAACCTCCAATAGCTGGTTTAGGAAACCTGCCCCCGCTCCACCGGCCGAGGTCTAGTCGTACAGACTCCACTTGGAGATCCGTAAATCTTCTGCTCGCTTCGCGTCTAAGTCAACTGTCACACGACACCGAAACCCTGGATGTAGGTACTGTCTTTCGTGCGGTGGCACAGACCATTTTGACAGCTCGAACCATACGTCTGGCTTCCATTCGGCAATCTCAAACACAATCGTGTCGGATCCGACGGAAATCGCTCTGATGTACGCTCGCTGCAAGTCCATACTGCCTCCTGGCAGTATTTAGCTGGTACCTCTGGCAGGAATCGAACCTGCGTCTCAACCTTCGGAGGATTGTGTGCTTTCCACTGCACCACAGAGGTATTAGATAAGACCGTGCTTCTTGAGATCCTTGTGCGACATCGTCCGCTTCGACACAGCAACGCGGCGAGCCTGAACCGTGCTTTGCTGGAGAACGTCGTACGTGAACGGGTACTCGGTGATCGTGCGGGTCAGCGTCAGCGGCTTAGCCTTGCCACCGTACTCATACGTCGTCACCACGTTGCGAGTTGTTCCCTTGTGCTCGACGTACTTGATCTCGAACCACACGCCGTTGATGTTGTGCAGTTCGGTCAGCTTGTCGACGACGCGCTTGATGTTCAGCTGTTCCTTTTGACGCTCAGCGGCGCGCTGACGCTGCACTTGACGATACGTCTTGTGCAGGTGGTTCTTCTTGAGGATCCCATCACGAGGATCGACGTAGAACTCGTAGTAGCTGTCCTTGATTCGAGTGGCACCACTGCCGTAACGGCCACGCAACCACACCTTGCCGTCTTCGCCGATGAACGTCTCTTCCGGACGAGCGAGGCGGTCGAACAGGTGTTGGAAGATGTGGTCGCCAGTAGCGGAGCGACGGTCGAACGCTTGGTTCAGCTCGCTGTACACCTTGTCCCACTTACGGCCAACGTTCTTGCGAACGATCCCGTACAGCGGCGTCAAGTGCTCACCGAAGTCCTTCGTCCAGCCGCCGTGGACGTAGCGCATCTTCATCGATTCGCGGTAGCCGCTACCAACACCGGTGAACGGCTCGTCGTCTTCATCGTACTCGTCGTCGTTGACGGCGATGTCGAAGTCTTTGTCGTGGCGGTAGTTGTGAAACTTGTCCCAAGAGCGAACGCGCTCGTGTTCGCAGAGGACTTTGGTCAGATCAGCACGCAACGGAGGTCTCCTTCCGAGATATGTGTGGCGGATAGCGGAGGTCCCGACCCCCAACCGGCTCATCACCGGTCCAACTGTTTTCGAGGCAGTGCCGTACACCCGTACAGGTCGCTATCCAATGTGCATTTATTTAGTGTTGGGCACCATCCAACATTTTGCCCGCTTTGTCAACAGTCGTTGGCAGCAGGGCGAAGTTTGTGGGCTGCGTGGTCGAGAACACGCAGATCATCCGCATGTCCTGCGAGTGTTTGCAGTGAGTCGTTCATCTTCAGGAAGCTGTCCCACATCATCCCCTGCATCTTCAGCAGGCCGCCAATTGGCGTGTTCGTCTTGTGGATCCCGTCCAACTTCCACTGCAGTTGGAGGAGGCCAAGTTGCAGTTCCGCAGGAGCCGAGTTGATCACCTCACGAACCGTTTCCGTGCGACGACGCTCGAATTCTTCTGGATTGGTTTCGTACAGCGTCTTCCATTCGTCGAAGTTGAACTCAGTGGTCATTTCATGAACTCCCAGGCAGTTAGCAAAATACGCTTACTGACAGCTTCCGGATGTTTGGGGTTCATGTCAACACCATTGACCATCACCGGCTTATAGTTCAACATCGTTTCAGGGTTACTACCGTCCCACAGGTTGTACTGATGGCGAAGTATGCGGCCCAACGAACGATGCAGCACGTCAATGTCCTCCTCTGTGCATTGAGCGAGCAATTGCTTCGTTCGTGTATCCATTCGATACAGCATCAGGTCTTCAACCATCTGATCGAATGATAGGTACTTCATTGTGCGAACTGTTCGACGATTGCCTGGAGGCGTGCCTTCGGCTGGTTGCCGGAGACAGTGTGAACGGGCTGACCATCCTTAAACATGATCAGCGTAGGGATGCCGCGAACACCGTACTGCATTGCGATGCTTGATTCGTCGACGTTGACCTTGACGAACTTCGTAGCAGGATTGTCTGCTGCGAGCGCTTCGAACGTAGGTGCGAGAGCCTTGCATGGACCGCACCACGGTGCCCAGAAGTCAACGAGTACGGGCGTTGTGCTGTCGAGTACTTCTGTCTGGAATGCTTCGGGGGTTGTCACTTCAATCATGTTGTTATCCTTTAGTCGTAGTTTTCACCCTGTGAGAGGGCTTGTTTGATCTCGTTCATTGAATCATACGACCACAAGTACGCAGCGTCAAGCTGATACACAACAATGCACGGAGGGTATTCGAGCTCAGAGTGGTAGTCCTCTCCGTACTCATCGATTAGCTCCTGGATTTCTTCTTTCGTCAGGCCTTCGGTCAGAACGAGCTCGTAGCGCTCTGCGGCCAGTTGAAGCGATGTGAATACACCGCACAGATGTTGTTCGTAGTCTTGAACCACGTATACGAGGTTGTCGTATGTTTTCTTGGTCTTTTTCTTCGTAGCCATTATGTACCCCCGACCGGATTCGAACCGGTAAAAACGGAACGGTTTAAGCGTTCTGGCTGTGCCTATTTACCTGAGTCACGGGGGCAAAAGCCGATTTATACGCGGGCGATACGGGCGTCGGCGGGGATCCGATCTTTGCGGTTTGTCTTGAAGCTCATTGCTGCGTCTTCGTCCTTGAACGGACCCGCTAGCCTTTTACCTGAAGCACGGTCAATCAACCATACTTGACCGGTTGCCATTGTTGCCTGATCCATCGCACGTGCGCGGCGTGCTGCGTCGGCAAATGCTGCGTCTCGACCTTGTGGCGTCTTCATTGCAGCATTACGGTCAGCGGTTTGCTGCAGATACAGGTCGCCGCGGTCTACTTCAAACAAGTCAATCAGTTTCATCGGAGGTCTCCAAGCGTGGTTGTCTATTTATGACGCCCCGTAAATATAGCGATGAGCTCCCCATACTACACACCAGTGTCACAACCGCTGCTTTCACCGCAGCTGTGTGAGCAGCTCGTTGCTCACACACTACGCAATCCTCAAGAGGTGCAGGATCACCTATGCAGCAAGACGGGCGTTACATATGGCCTGTCGTACATCATGGATCGCGACAAGGACCTCGCTAAGACAGAAGTTGCTGCTCTGCGCAGAAAATGTGCGCTCTCGTTCTCGTTTTCGATGAAGTACGTTCGTCCAAATGCTCATGTAGGCGACATACTGACATAACTACGGCATTCCGTGGATGCGTGATCATCATTCCGCTGTATCCAGTCACTGGATATGCTCCAACACTGTTCTGGGAGACAATGGAATCAACGACACCCATTGCAGCGTTAGAGTGGGATGACATGCCGGCACTCGTCAATGTACAAGTGCCACACAGCGTGGAGAACAACGACTCGATCCGATTTAACGCACAGCTTGGATTCCGACAAAGCTACGATGTCGTTCGAGAGATGCTGATCTCTGGCAAGCTGTTTCGTTGAGATGGTGCGGGGGGCTGGAATCGAACCAGCGACCCTTCGGTTAAATACCGACCGCTCTGCGACACTGCATCCGCTGTATGAGCCTCGAGGGCGCGACCCTCTCCACATCATGTGCGCTACCGCTGTGTGGTGATTACACTCCTTGTAAATTACGTACGCTTCACAAAGCCCGTCATCACTCCCCCTGAGCTACCCCCACAGGACTTGGCTTGATGTACTCATTGCACATCAAGATCGCACTCTGGATGTCTGGATCTGCGACGTCGATTCGCTTCTCGAGCCATTCGATCCATAACGACACATCTTTGTCTGTTGGCATGCCGTGCGTTACCATGAACTCCGTTGAGCATTCCCACAAGACATACTCAACAAACACGTTCAAACCACGAGCGGGAGCAGTCGCAAACCGCTCGCACTGCTCAGGTGAGCTGTACATCGTCTGCTCATCACGAGCAGGGACAGGAATGATTTCTGGTTGTGTCATATGCGTCTCTTATGGTGTGTTGGCCGGTGGGGTATCCGCGACTCGATTCAGCTCTCGTGCACTTCCCATCCTCCGTTTACTGTCCTTACCAACACGCACATTCCCGGGAATGTGCTTGGCGGATGCCTGAGGTCCCGACCCCCAACCGGCTCTTCGCCGATCCAACTGTTTTCAAGGCAGTGTTGCTCACCCGAGCAATTAGTCATCCATTTGTGCCCCAGGGGGGACTCGAACCCCCACGCCCTTACGGGCGTCTGGACCTAAACCAGGTGCGTCTACCAATTCCGCCACCGGGGCATTAGGCGTTCTACGGCACGCCGGGGGCCGGCTTGGTAATAGTGCAGGTACCTCCTTATCGGGCGGTGTGCAGTGGTTCCAAGGCTTTTACTTCGTTACCTTCTTTGAGTTCATGCCAGTCTTCGTCCAACCGTAACCCATCAGACAGAAAGCTGTGCCGGTTGACATTTGCTTTGTCTGCTCGACCGATGCACAATTCTTGCACGGCGGAATCGGGTCGCTAAACTTGACGAGGTAGTCAGCTTCATGACCACACTTGTCGCACTTGTACGAATACATTGGCATGTTGTTCTCTTTCTAGTTATTTGGAGGAAGCGGTGGGATTCGAACCCACGGACCCCGCGAAGGATCGCTAGTTTTCAAGACTAGAGCCATCAACCACTCGACCACGCTTCCATTTATCTCCAACCGGCGATAACTTCAGTTGTATATAGGTGACACACAACACCTTTGTAATTCAACTTCACGAGCAGGTTTGCACCATCCTTTAGCGTTACGACACCACGGTTGTAATGACCGTAGACCGCCATCCACTTTGGAACTCGTACCTTATCGCCGACTTGTATCATTTAAGGAGCATACTGGATGATTGTTCCGTCGACAACGGCACTTGCAACAGCTTGAACGACAGGGATTGTTGTGTTCGTGCTGAATGTTGGTTCTGCGCGAACTGTGTACACTCCATCGTTACCCGTTGAGCCAACGACTGAGAAGCGGAAACCGATAGGGAAGTGCTTGCGGACATCGCCAGCGATCGTAAACGCTCCAGCACCTGCTGCACCCGTCGTAGGCGCAATTGTGATTACCCAGCTCTGAGTGAATGAAGCAGCGCCACCCTTGAACATCAGTTGCCAGATGTTTGTGCCGTCTGTTTGGGCAGGACCCGCCGGTGCGTATCCAGCGTTGATGTCGGTCTCTACGAGAGCGTTGAATGCAGTGGTTCCTGCAACTGTTCCCGTAACGACCTTGTATTCAATTGAACCGAATGTAGCCATATTCCACTCCTAGTGTGTAGGAGGTATTTATGGCATTGGTGGGAGTTGAGGGTGTCGAACCCCCGACCTACTGCTTGTAAGGCAGCCGCTCTACCGCTGAGCTAAACTCCCGGGTGTGTATTTAGAACCAACCCTTGAACGGCGACAGCGCGGTATCAACAACATCGCCTGCCGCACTGACGACACCTGTGTGCTCGTCGAGAACGTCGAGCGCTTTGTCCGTTGCGAGACCGACAACTCCACCAGCTGCAAGTGCGGCAACGGTAGAGAGCACACCTTCACCGTACTGCTGTTTGATGTATGCTGCGGTGACGGTTCCTGCAGAGAAGTCTGCGGCGAGCTTGACGAGTTCTTTGCCTTGCATGGTGCACCTCAGTTTGACGTTGGGGGTTCGATGCCGTCGAGATCGACTTCTTCCAGACGCTCCATCAGCAGAGCGTACAGCTCCGGATCTTCTGTTTTCAGCTGTTCGAAGTCGACGGGTTCCGACTCTTCGAACAGCGAGCCGTCATCCAACTTCTGCTTGAACTCATCCATCAGTTGTTGCAGCTCTTCGGGCGACATTTCTTGTTCCATCGCTTCGAGGCATCCGGGGGCAAACACGATCTTCAGTTGTTGTGACATCAAACTTCCTTGTTGTTATTGTGTGGCAGGTGCGGAGGGAATCGAACCCCCAACCTTCGGTTTTGGAGACCGGCGCTCTGCCAATTGAGCTACGCACCTACTTAGTAATACGTCCGGCCGATCGTAATATGGAAGCGCCACCCCCGCGGTAGCCCCATCTCAGCACGGATGTCTGTCAGCTTCGGACATTCGACGTCAACCCAGTAGAATTGACCCGGCTGATCCTTATCTTTACCGATACGGATGTTACCGTGTTCGTACAGGAAGTCAACTTTCTCCCCGTGATATTTGCGCCACAACTCCGGGTGACGGGAACATGCTTGCTCGCCACGGATGATAGAGATGTGTGCGTCCCATGCCGGCTTCTGCAGGAGGATATGCTTCTCCTTTTGCAGCCACCAGCGGTAGTAGCGAGTGATCTCTTTGTCTACTTCAACGATGCACCAGAACGGTGCACTTTTCATTTCGCCGCGATACGGATCGTAGACAATCCGGCCGCTACCACGATGGTAATCCACCATGACAATCTCCGTTGGAGCGGGAGAAGGGATTCGAACCCTCATACGGCTTGCGCCTGCCGGTTTGGAAGACCGGTGCCCTACCTATGGACCACACCCGCGTGTGTTTATTTACCCTGTGCTGCTCGGCGAGCTGCTTTCCGCTCACCAATCAACTTCTGCGCTTGTTCCTTGTCGCCGAGAGCGATTTCCGTCGCCTCAGCGTAGCCAATCTTCGTGAAGCGTTCCGGAGTCCACTCTTCAATTGGACGGTGCCATTGCTTCATTTCGAACGGCCAGACGTGATCGTAGATTACCCACAACGATTGATCAACAGTTGATGAGCTGATCGACTTCGTCAAATACAGCCCGCCGTCAACGTGTTGGTAAAATGTGTTTAGCTCTACGTTCATATCTGTCTCTTTGTGGAGCAAGTGGTGGGAATCGAACCCACGTCATCAGCTTGGAAGGCTGGGGTAATACCACTATACGACACTTGCATTTGGTTGCGGGAGCTGGATTTGAACCAGCGATCTCCGGCATATGAAACCGGTGAGGACTCCGGGCTCCTCTACCCCGCGATTCGTATTTACACTACATGCACCATGTACGCAACAATCGCTACGTACGTGGCGGCGTGAAGGAACTGATCCAATCCGAGCAGCCACCAGAACTGTTCATGTGTCGTTGGCCCCCATCCCATCGACTTGTTGATGTTCATCTTCGCCCAGTCAATGTGGTAGTGGACGACGAAGTCAACAAGACCTGCAACCATTGCAATGAACGCAAGGTGCGGGAACATTAGGAACAACACACCAGTTGTTGCTGCACCATGCAAAGCAGAATGCAGGATTCCACCCGGGTGTCCGTATGTGCCCTTGTTCAGGTACTGGAACGGACCTTGGAGCGGAAAGTCAACAATCGCATGCTTTGTGAACAGCCACAAGAACAGCCAGACTACATCAATTGGTGTCATCTTTCACCTCTGTATGGAGCGTAGGGATGGAATCGAACCACCCGAATTCTGCTTTGCAGACAGACCCATTAGCCACTCTGGCACCTACGCATGGTGTACTTATGCTACATCAGTGAACTGCTTACGTCAACGGATCGGCGTCGCTTTGATGCTACTTTTCAGCGTGGAGCGATCCGCATCGACGGTAATTTGGTATTGCCGTCCGTGATCGTAACGCCCCTTCAAAGTAACGCGCGCTGTAGCTGGCAGTGGCATCGGCGTAACGGTTCCGTCGTATGCAACATCGTACACACGACTGCACCGTTCGCATTGCTCACCAGCTTTGAGGTCCCGCCGCGACACCCACGTAACCAACTGTGCGCCACACACGCACATGTATTGGTACTGGATCACGTCAACAGGCCCTTGATCAAGGTGCTAGCGGCTGCTCCATCATACTGTCCATCGAACCGCTCTTTCAGCACCTTCATGATCTTGCCCATGTCACGAAGCGTGTGGGCATTCAGCTCGTTTGACAGGTCAATCAGCACTTGCTTCAGCTGATCACCAGTGATTTGCTTTGGCATGAACGTCATCAGAACGTCGCGCTCAGTGAGCAGGTCCTGATGCGCTGCAGGATGTTTGACCAGGGCGAGCGTCTCGTCGAGACCCTTGAGGAACTTCTTGATCACAGCAACAACCTCTGCGTCGGTCGTCTCGCGGTTGCCTGCGTTCTTGCCGATTGCCGAAGCCTCACCGATCAACGTCGTGAGGACGTTGGACGCAATCACGTTGCGGTCCTTGCGCGCTTGCAGCTGCGCTGCCTTGATTTGCTGAAGCAACGACATGTTGTTCTCCTGGAAATAAATAGGGATGAGAGGTGGAATATGTTACTACAAGAGTTGATGGGCGTCAAGCGGTTTCACAAGTACACTATTGAGCAACTGTTCAAGATGTTCCGACGTCTTGGCGTAAAGACGAGCCATGGAAAATTCGGAACGGTATTCATGCATCCGTCGTGGGATTACGTGTACAAGGTGATGCTGAAGGACGATCCGCAGTACATGGATTTCGTCAACTACGTGATGAAGCACCCGAACAAACACTTCCCAAAGTTCAAGCGCACACCGATTGAGATGCATGCCGTCCATACGCGCTCACGTAGTGAGCAGGATGCGTTTTGGGTCGTTAAGATCGAGCGCCTGAACGAGATCAACGACCGTAATCTGTTGAAGTTCATCGTTCATAATCTTGAAGCAGGAATGACTGCTGTGTATGGTGAACAGCACAACGACAACTACTCGCTAGACTACAAGGGTAAGAACATCGGCATGTGGATGCCTGATGGTGAGTTTGAGACGAACATCAGCATGCGGGAAGTGTTCAAGCGGTATCCTTGGTACAAGGATTTGTGCGCTGCTGCCGCTCACTACAATCAGTATGCGACGGAACACGACCAGGCTGGTGTGAACGATAACCACGGCGGCAACTACATGCAACGCGACGATGGAACGATTGTGTTCATCGACCCTTCATGGGCAGGGACAAACCCGTACCAGCTGGAGCGCGAGTACATGCAGGGGTACTACGATCACAGCTACGATGACGATTACGTTCCGTCAAAGTCTGGTCCAACGCTGCAAAAGCAAGAAGCTGCACGAAAGGCTGCAGAGCAGGAGCGACGCAACCGAGAACGGCAGGAACAGATAAATCGCCGCGCATCAATCGATGACGACGAGATTCCGTTCTAACAAGGTGGTTGTTTGATGGCAAGGGCGGCAGGGCTCGAACCTGCATAAACCTTCGCGGTCTCCTGATTCAGAGTCAGGGATGTTGCCAATTACACTACGCCCCAATAGCCTTTACGTGGAGTCTTTCTTTCCGGCCTCGATTGCTTCGAGGTGTTTGCGGATGTAGCGCATGAATAACACCGCCTTATCCGTTGCCAAAAAGACTCCATCACCTGTGTCTGCAATCGGAACAGGGAATTCGAATCCACAGTCCGTTACGTACCACAATTCATTCTGACGATAGAAGATGAACCTCACCATCTTCCCGCCAGCAACCAGTTCTTTGATTCGTGACATTGCTGTCTCCTGGGTTGGGGAGGAAGGCAGGGGTTGAACCTGCATGCGGTGGGTACCAACACTCTTTCTAGAAAAGGGCTTTGCTCATTCAGCCACTTCCTCCATTGTTTAGTTGTGAGCGAAGGAATCGAACCTCCACAACGCGCTTGATGATGCGAAGTAACTCAATGTCTACGCAACGGTTTCCCGAGATAAAAGCGACGTGAGATAGTTTACGCGTGCTACCATTACACCAGCTCACAATATGAATGTCCAAAGTGATAGAGGCCTCAATCACCGCTCTTTACCGGCCGGACAGAGCTGACAGGCTAACTTCCTGCAAGGACATTGGTGCACCGGACAGGAATTGAACCTGTGACACCCTGGTTTTCAGCCAGGTGCTCTACCAACTGAGCTACCGGTACATATCAATTTCGAGTTCAAGACGTGAAGAGGATTACTGTGGGGATCGAACCCACAATGTATCGTTTTGCGAACGATTGCTTTTTCCAGTTTAGCGAAGTATCTCTACCACTACGCAGCGAAATTGGTATCCCGGACGAGAGTCGAACTCGCATTCCCGCCTTGAGGGGGCAGTTTCCTAGGCCGTTAGAAGACCGGGATATAGATTGGTACAGCGTACGGGAGTCGAACCCGTCTTCCGAGCGTGAAAGGCTCGTGTCCTAACCGATAGACGAACGCTGCATTGATGCTGAGATGATGTCGTGAAAGCACTTGTTTTTACTAGCGCGTCTACCAGTTTCGCCACCCACCAGCCACTGTTTCCAGCTTATGGTCATCGGGAGGGACTCGAACCCTCACAAGTTTGCACTTACCAGTTCCTGTATGAAGAAATCCTTCACTTCGCAACAGCACAATTCTACACAATGAGAAAAAGTCGATAGGACAAGGGTTTTCACACCCACTTTGGGCCCACGCCCGCTTTCCCGCAAAGAACACTGTATGCGCTTTGCGGGAAAGATTTGGATCGAACAAATGAAGTACGTCCCAATCTACGCAACATTGTTGGTCAGGATGGCTGGAATCGAACCAGCAACTCAACGCTCCGAAGGTCGTATGTTACCACTACACCACACCCTGATATAGACAGCAAGCCTTCCTCTCCACGAGGCGCTCTTGTGGGCTGCCACCCGCCATTTCACTTGATCAACTTCGCTACCGTTTGCACGACATCCCCTGCAATGTCAACAACTGACTGTCCATCGTCTGGCTCAGGCGGGGAGGTCTTTTGACCACAACACCCACACTTCTCAGCATGTTCCAGCGACTTCTTGAACATCGCCTCAGCATGTTCCAGCGACTTCTTGAACATCGCGTCTGTGTGCACCAGAGCCTTTGAAAACATTCGATACGTAGCCCACAGATTGCCAATGACTAGCATTGCGATCGTCAGCAGCGTAAAGAATCCAATAGCGGTTGAGAAATACATGATGTTACCCCTTTTAGTACGACCTGTCGTATTTAGGGTAATATCACTTAATCATCTTGTTCCTCATTCGCAGTGATTAAGCGCTGCTCACTGCGAGGTACGTATCTGTTCAAATTTGCCTACGACGAGCGCCTCCAGGGAAGCTAAGAGCTACTTAGCAACAGCTTTCGCCAACAAGATTGGTCAGTGTGGTCGGATTTGAACCGACGATCTCCTACGCCCCGGGTAGGTGGAATAACCAGACTTTCCCACACACTGATATCAACACTGAGATGAAGTCGCGGACAGTGACGTAAGTGGCACCCAGCCTTCAAGCGGTGAATCGAACACCGAACTCCATTTTCGCAGAATAGAAGTAACTGTCATGCTGCGCAACAGCGTTGGAGGAGGGATACGGAGTCGAACCGTCGCCCGGGTATCAGCCGAACGGCCTATCTTTCCAAGATAGTTGTGTCACCAGACACTCAACCCTCCATGAAGGGAGGCAAGCCTCCCTTGTTTTTAGCCTTCTAGCAACGGCGTTGAGCTAGGACCCTCCAGGATCGGAAGGCTGCGCTTCGTGTTCGTGCCCTTCAGCACGATCGTAAGCACACCATCAACGAGTGTTGGCTGCTCCGGCTCAAACTGACCGCTGATCGCAAAGCTGCGAATAAACGATCGTGAGCTCAATTCGCGCGTGATCCAAGTTCTGTCAGACGTTGACTGAGACGTCTTCTTGCCTTCAACCGTCAGTCGCTGTCCGTCAAACTCAACTGTCAGCTCATCCTTCTTGAACCCTGCTACAGCCATCTCCAAGACGACATCTGAGTCCGTCTTGTAGACGTTGACGGGCGGGTACGTCAGATTTGACGTTGCCGACAGACCACGTGAGAAAAAGTCATCAAAAAACATTGCTAGATCGCTTCTCATGATAAACTCCTTGTTCTAAGCGAGCCTAAAATGACGATGTGCTACGAGAGCCCCATCGATTTGAGGAGCCTTCTCCTCAAATTCTTCAACCTACCAGGTTTGTGCCCCCAGTCGGACTCGAACCGACAGACTACATCACTTACCTCTCGAGCAAGCCGCTTTACCTTTTTGCGTACAGGGGCATGTACATTCAGAGCTTCTCAAACACAGAGCTGAAGTTACTCTGTTCCGCTGCCACGGCTGTGGTTTCCGGCGACGAGCTGGCAGGCCCGACGTTACTCCTTATCCACTCTAGTCGATCCTCACGCCGACTGTTTAAGGTGCTCTGAATGCACACGTTTGGTACCTCCGGTCGGATTCGAACCGACACGCCTTTCGGCACCTCGGTTTGAGCGAGGCGCATCTACCTGATTACACCACGGAGGCAATGTATCTTTGGTGGGCTTGACAGGACTCGAACCTGCACGGTCACAATGACCACGAGCACCTCAAGCTCGCGCGGCTACCAATTACGCCACAAGCCCATACTTAACCTATGTATTCGTACCCAACTTGGAAAATGATTCGCGTCCGCACAGGGGTAAATGGTGTCACCTTGTGCAGGAACGCTGGATGTGTGTTATTCAACAGCACGGCCGTTCCAAATGTTGGCTCAAACGTCAGAACATCATCCATCATTGCGTTCTTCACTTGCAACAAGCCACCCGCTTGTTCGCACCAAGTGTCAGACCCAAGGTAGACAATCCAGTGAAATTGCTTCAGCTCACGATCGTCAACATGGTTGTGCCAGTCAAGCTGCTCGCTACCGTTCCACATCGACAGCATGTGTCTTTGGTAACCACGACCAAAGATTTGTTCTGTCAGTTCGTCGAGGTGATCGAGTAGAACTTTGTACCGCGGAGGATTGAGTGTTACCTTATTCGACCAAACCGCAAGACGGACGCCTTCTGATAGGACCTCTGCCCACTGCTCTGTTTCAACAACAGGACGGATCTGATCGAGCACGCTCTGATCGAGATCAATCTTGCAACAGCCAATCATCTGGAACTGTGTTGAGTCGAAGCCTGTGGTCATATGTCTTTCTCGTTTGGAGCGGACACCGGGGTTCGAACCCGGGACTCAACCTTGGCAAGGTCGTGCGTTACCTACTACGCCATGTCCGCATTGTTTGGTCCCCTCGGCGAGAGTCGAACTCGCAACACCTTTCGGATCTCTCCGGTCTGAACGGAGCGACTTTGCCAAATTGTCCACGAGGGGATTGGTGGGCATGACAGGAGTCGAACCTGCACGGTCATAAGACCACAACCTTCTGAGGATTGCGCGGCTACCAGATTACGCCACATGCCCATATGTTTGGTGGAGCCACTCGGAATCGGACCGAGACATACAGCTTTTCAGACTATCGTGCTCACCAGTTTACACCATAGCTCCATTATCGATTGGCAGGACGCCACAGAGTCGAACTGTGCCTAAAGGTTTTGGAGACCTCCGTCCGCGGCCCGCGGGCATCCTATTGTCTTGGTGGGGTGGGCTAGATTCACACTAGCAACGTCTTGTGTTCCCACAAGATGCTCTGAAAATTGAGCTACCACCCCATGTTTGGTGGTGAGGGAGGGAATCGAACCCTCGACGGACGGCTTATGAAACCGTTGCTTAACCATTCAGCTTCCCCACCATAATCACTTGCGTCGTCTGTTCTGGATATTTACTTCCCAGCGCCAGAAGTAGATCGACTCTGACGGAAAGCACCAGCTGACGTAATCGATCCAGCGAAACGAGTCTTTGGGTAACCGTCTCATAATTGTGATCTTCATTCAACAGGGCCTTTCGTGTTTGGTCTCGGCAGCAAGGACTCGAACCTTGTCTTAGTGCACCTACCCGCCGCGGGATCTACCGAGCTTGTTTGGAGACGAGTGCAGGAATCGAACCTGCGTGGGTGAGGTTGCAGCTCACTACCTAACCATTCGGCCAACCCGTCATTGTTGGAGCCGGCACGTGGATGTACACGCGAATCATCCGGCATTGTTGTCGTACACTCGATCTGTCCGGCGCTGCAGCACCTCGCATCGCTCCCACCGCGAAATAACGTATCGCGTCGAGTGTATTTGGAGTCGCGTGGGGGAATCGAACCCCAGCCCAAAGGGGCGTCACCTTGAAAGGGTGAGGGCCGTTACCAGCAGCCAACACGCGACATTGTCTTGGTGGGAATGTGCGAAACAACTCCCGAGGTCGTGCTTCCGCCGCCTCATATATTCTTGGTGGATGACGTAGGATTCGAACCTACTAAGCCGTAAGGCAACTGGGTTACAGCCAGCCGAGACACTCCAACGTCCCCGGTCATCCATGTTCTTTGGTGTTGGCTCTTGGCTTCGGTTTCCTGATGTTCGTCTGAACATCCGCCGTACCGCCGAAGACTCCTCCTGCTGCTCAAGCAGGCGTCGGTTTTGCGAAGAACTGAGCGATTCCCGCGCTGTGCCGACCTTTGTGTGGACTCATTCTAGCATTCAAGATGCTGTGTCAAGAGCCAACGCCAAAGAACATTGGTGGTGATGGTAGGATTCGAACCTACTCAGCCATAAGGCCACGCGTTTACAGCGCGCTTATCTCTCCAAGGATTGCATCACCATGTTTGCAACTTTACTTCGTCGTAGTTGAACAAGTCAACTACGTTATTGGCACCACGTACGGGACTCGAACCCGTTTGCCCTGATAGACAGTCAAGGATAATACCCATATATCAACGTGGTATTGATTTGTGTGAGCGGTAGTGTACGATCTACTTCCATCTGGCTTTCACACCAGTGCTTTACGTGCAGTCCCCGACGGGATATAAGCAACTACTCACATTGTTTGGCGGGCACGACGGGACTCGAACCCGCGATGGTCTCCTAGACAGGGAGGTGCATTAGCCGCTATGCTACGTGCCCATGTGTTTAAGGCTATCGTCTACATTACCACACGAGGAATCGAACCTCGACTCCCGGCTTGTCGGCCGGAGCACTGCCATTATGCTATGCGGAACATTCTTTGACCAACGCGCCAACGTCAGCCATCGAAAGGCAAACTTCACCCTCTGTCTAGATTGGCGTCTTCGACAGCCTTAAACACACTTCTAACTTGGACCCTCCGGCGGGACTCTAACCCACAACTGAACGTTCGTAGCGTCCGATGATATACGGTTTCACCACGGAGAGATTTTGGCGGGGGCGGTAGGGCTCGAACCTACATATACCTTCGCGGTCTCCTGATTCAAAGTCAGGGATGTTAACCAGTTACACCACGCCCCTACAGATTCTATTGGTACCTCGGAAGGGATTCGAACCCCTGACTCCTGCGTTCGTAGCACAGTACTCTAGTCCACTGAGTTACCGAGGCATTATATGTGCACTGTCTGGATGGCAGGATTCGAACCTGCGACCGCGTCCGTCCAAGGGACCCATGCAAACCAGGCTACACCACACCCAGACACTGCACACATATTGGAGGAAGCGGTGGGATTCGAACCCACGGGCCGCCCTGTTCGGACGACCGGCTCTTTAGCAAAGAGCTGCAATAGACCACTCTACCACGCTTCCATTGGTCGCCGCGGCACGAATTGAACGTGCAACTCTTCCCAGCCTCGATGCCAGGTGTGCAGCATTACACCACACGGCGAAAGAAATCATTCCTTTATCGCACTTACTCTGCCTGAAGAATACTCGGCAGTATCACAGCGGTCCGGCGCTATTTGTATCCCGCGAATCCTAACGCGGCTTCCTATGCTCATTGGCAAATCTTGGGGTGACCGACCGGGATCGAACCGGTACCGAGATGTTCACAGCATCCCATGCAGGCCACTACACTACGGCCACCATCGAATTTGCCGATGAGCACAAGTCTCATCGGAACAACCACAACTTGTTAAAGAGCTTTTGCACAAGGCAAACAAAAAGGGCCTGACTTTCGTCTAGGCCCTTTGTGTTTGGTCTGTACGGTCTGCGCTTACGCTACAGTACCTCCACAAAGGGCGATCTTAGGCTGCTCAAAGCTATATTCACCACACAGCTCTGGACGGACGGAGTGCATCCCCAGCCAATCATGGCTAAGTTGCAAGCTGCGTCGATCAAGAGAGAAGTGTTGCATTTGAGTTCCAAAGTTAAGTTCAATGAAGCGAACCGTACATCTATTTATGCTAGATGTCAACAAGTTCACCTTTGAGTGTTTTGCCCAACCGAAGTTGAGCACCGATGACAGAAGTATATATGAAGGGTCGCTAGAAAGTCAACAACTGTTTCAAACGATCTCTTCGATCACTTCCCGTCCCAGCGATCCTGGCTTGTAGACAACGCCACGACCACGTTCCCAGTCTCCAGCAACTTCGTTGTTCTTGGACATCCAATCAACAGCCTGAGCTTGATGGTTCGATCCAACGAATGTGCAGTTAGGGAAGGCTGCGCGACAAGCGCGCTGCCATGCTACGTACTTCTGGTGTTCCTCTTCGGACACAACCTCACTGAGGATGTCATGGATCTTCATACGTTACTCCGAAAATGGGTCAGTGAAAACAAGCTGAGGACCAAATTTGGTGCGGCGAATCATGATGTTTGACGTCTTGATGTCGTTGAAGAACCCAGCCTTAACCATCTCATGCATCACTTGCAGTGCCTGCTTGAGTGCTGGATCTTCCACATGGTCAATTGTTGCCCCCTCTTCTACAGCCGTCTCAATCCATTTGACGAGATCCGACGACGTGCGAATGTCTACCCGCCCACCAAACATCCGTTTGACAATGTGTTGCAGCTCAGGATACTTCAAGTCACCCATTGGGTCAAGGTATTCGAGACGAACCTTGTACCCCGCACCATGAGGACCTTCAAACACGCTCAGCTCGCTGATCTGCGGGAAGTATGGATTGTGTAGATCAACGACGCGCTGAAGATAGTTGAGGTACCCATCCCCATCGATGTTGTCTGTTGAGCCGACCTTGAGAGCATGTTGGACGTCACTGTGAGGTTGATCGAACACTGAGGAGAAGAACCCCGCTCCAAGTGTAGGTGCCTTCGATCCACGACGTTCGCTGCGCTTTTCCATGTTGGCCGCTACGTCATATGCATTCAGTTTCGACTTCACTTGACGCGGTGTGAAGTTGATGTCCTCTTTGATGTGCTTGTCGAATGACTTCTCCACTGCACCCATGAACTTGTCGAACCAATCGGTCCGCCACGTTGGTGACTTTGAGATGTCGTTCAGGTACTGCTTGAATGTTGGACGCTGATCCTTGTAGCGATCCTTAGCCCATGCCTTGAAGTCATGCGCCAGGATCTTTCCTGCCTTCTTCGCAACTTCGCGCTCATTGGGGCCCATTTCTTCGATCAGTTCACCATCGATTGTCACTTCTTCAACAGCATCGTTAAGCTGCTGTGAGACGGACTTGTCACCACGCCACATCTGGCACGACCAATACCGCGCCTTTGTCTTGGGACCAGGATCAGCGCAGTTGTGGCGGGCTCGAAACGCTTTGCGACGCTCTGGTTGATCGCGCTTGATCGTCAGACCTGTCGAGTCACCAAAGTTGACCTTGACGACATTCCCCTTGTCGTTCTTGACATAGACGGCAAACTTCTTAGGGCCGCCAGGAGTCCTAAACGGCTGGTTAAGCCGCTTAGACCCTTGATCTTCCTCGAACAACGATCCGATCAGCATGTTTCACACTTCAGCGCCGTGGTTGAAGAATGCAACCATCTCATCTAGCTTCTTGGCCAGCTCCTGCATGTCGCCAACGTAGCCCCAGTTGCGTGGGTCTTCCATGAACTTCTTGCGGTGTTCAGCCATTGCTGTGTGGAGTGCCTTCATTGATGCATTGACCTTGATCATCACTTCACCGTATGCGGCTTGTGGATCGTTTGCAGCACTTTCTGTCAGAGCCTTGATCTGCTTCTCCAGCTTCTGGATCAGGTAGCGTTGATCGTCCAAAGCGTCATAGCCTTCCTGACTGCCAGGATTCTGTGGCATGTCTTCTAGGTCCGCTTTTGCCTGTGCAAGACGTGCTTTCAGGCTCTCAACATCGCTACCTTCGTGCAGGTCTTCGTATAGAACGTCAAATACCTTCATCATTCACCTCGCTTCTGATCCCACTTCGTGTTGAACATGTCCTTGAGTGTCGGCTTGCGTCCGCCCATGAAGATGAACTTTTGCACGGAGACAGGGACGTGAACGGTGATTGGGTTCATCCAGCTCGTCATCTCAACCTGAGCGGCCTTGATGCCGGCAATTGTGCCAAGCGACAACTTGTCCTTCAGCGTCTTCATTGCCTCTGCAACCGTCATGCAGAATGAAGCGCGTGTGTCGTCGCGCGTGTTTGCCATCTCTGCGCACTTGGTCATCTCATCGATCACCTTCTGCAGATCTGTCAGCAGCTCAGCAGGGCATGCGCACTTCTCTTCGTGATCACCAGCTGACGGTTCCGACTTAGCACCAGCAGGGTCTGCTGCGGCAGGATCCTTGAACTTGATCGTTTGTGGCTTGTCGGCCAGCTCATACGACTCACGGAATGGTGAGCGTGGTGGCATTTCGTCATCCATTGGAGGAAGGTCCTCTCCGTCCATTGGTGGCAGCTCTTCGCCGTCCATTGGAGGAAGCTCTTCACCTGCCAACTCAGCATCAACGATGTCATCTACGCCGTCTTCATCAGGATCGCACGTGCAAGGGCAGTGCTCGCATGTCTCACAAGGCTCGTCCTGATCAGCAGCAACCATCTCAGCTTCGGGATCTGCATCAGGGTCGACATCACCATCCATTGGTGGCAGCTCTTCGCCGTCCATTGGAGGCATGTCACCACGTGCGGGTGGCAGCTCTTCGTCAGGCATCGACAGCTCGATTGCTTCTGCGAGCGGAATCAGACGCGCTTCGTAAGCACCATAGCGCAGCAGCTTCTTGATCGCATTCTGTGCCATCTCTGCTGTTGCATACACTGTTGCTTCATTGACCGGCTTCCAGTTTGGGCGGTCGTATGCGCTTGACGCTGTGAAAAACGCATCAACTTTCTTGTTGCGGGCGATTAGGTAGCCAGTTTTGCTCATTATCAGGTTCCTTGAAACAGGTTGATCCTGATATTTATGGCCCTAGGATTCAAACGAACGTTTTTCAACCCGCTGTTTGAACTCTGCCAGAATGTCCTTGTACGCCTGCTCACCCGTGCGCTGAGCAAAGTGGATCGCGTTGCAATACCTAATGTAGGGCGGTTCAACTACCTCTTCACAGATGAAGTACCCAAACTTGTCGGTCGTTGTGTACCCACACATCACAACCCATTCACCATCATTTGGTCCTTTGACCCCACTGCGGACAAGCGTGGCGGAGCGGTGGCGTGTTGGTTGTCTGATTCCCTCTGCGGTCATTGTTTACTCCTGAAACAAAGGAAGCCGGCTCGAGCCGGCTTCCTTATCTAGTGCCGCTTAGCGCAGCTTGATCGGGGCACGCTTGCCTTCTTCGAACGCCTTGGCGGTGTCCTCGGCAACGACGATCTTGTAGTCATCGAGGTTGATCTTCGGGAAGCCGGCAACCGACATCCAGAAGCCGCGCCACAGGTACTGCATGTTCGCAGCGTAGTCTTCCTTGACCTCAACGAGGCGCGTCTGGTTGACCTGGAATTCGTTGTTGCCAGCTTCCATCACTTGCTGGAGCTTCGTGTACAGGCTGCTGTCGAACGGAATGTTCGCTTCCTTGAACCACTGGACAACAGCTTGGCTGCCTTCCGGGCCCATCCGCGCGGCCATCACGCTCGTCATCACCTTCTGCAGGTCGGCAGCGTACATGTCCGGCACTTGCGCCATCTCACGAACCTTGTTCGTGTACGTGCCGAGAATGTTCTGGTTGTTGTTGTAGACCTTCTTGATCAGCGCCTCCTGATTGATCGCGTACGTGCGGGCACTGACGAAGCCGGAAAAGCACACGCCAGCGAGCGTGAGAAGAATCGCGCCGACAGCGAGCAGGGCGATGAGAGCAGAACCACGTTGAGTCTTCATGACAGTTTCTCCTTGGAGATGTTAACGAAAGCCAGTGCTACGGGTGTAGCGAGTGTTACCAAACGGATCGTTCCGGTGGAAGTAGAACGAGCAGCCGATAGATGCAAGCATACCGAGAACGATCGCAAGGGTCAACACCCAAACCGGAGGTTCTGCCTTGTGCTTGAGGTACTCGAAATCCTTCATGCTCTTACGAACGAACGACTTCATCGTATGCGTATCGATTGCCGATAGCACCTTCGTGCGGTCAACGGTACCGAGCGCCATGATCTCGTCACGAAGTTGGACCTTGAAGATTTGACTATCAGTCCAGCTCGACACGGCAACCCAGTCGATCTTCGGGTACGACGTCGTACCAATCACAACGATGATGTCATTCTTCTTGCCACCAATCCACTTGCCCTCCAGAGCGTGGATGTAGCTCTGGTCAGCGGTGTTGACGAGAACGATCACGACATTTGCTTGCTTCTGCGGGCCGAGCTTGCGCAGCAGCAGTGACAGCTCCCAGTTCCATTCCTTGATGTCAGGAACATTGACGCCAACCGGAAGAACGCGATTGACGCTGTAGAAGTTGTACACTTCGAGCGGGTACTCAGGGATCAGATCCTTGAACTTGTTCGACTTTGCATCGAAGTGGTGGAACAGGCTGTCGGGCGCTGCCTTGACGTAGTTCGTGAACGCGTGCTTGCGCGCAACCGGGTCACCCTTTTGGATCTGCGTGAAGAATGCAGGATCGGGTGAATCGTACACGCTGCGGGAGGTCCGATCGAAGTGCTCGATCGTGTACTTGCCGAGCGTCGTGTCGCAAGCCCACGTGACAGTGTAACGGTTCTCGTAGCACGTGTCACACTTCCTGTTGCACGAACGGCTGTTACCAGACCCCGTACACACTTGACGGCAGCGGCAGTCATATGAGCGCAGGTAAGAACCATGTGTACGTTGCTTGCTGACGACTTCGCCATTCAGCAGTTCGGTGTCGGCAGTCTGCGAATGGACACCAGCAACGTAGACAACCGTCGTCAGCAAAGCGCCAACGCCGAGTTGGATTCCCATCTCAAGCCACGTGATCTTGTGGGGCCAGATTGCACGACAGACCCACGGAAGGATCAGTGCAGGGAGAAGAACGAGTAGCCACATGTCCATGAGATAACTCCTAGATCAACGACAGTTGTGCCGGAACAGCGTCGATTGTAAACGCTTCACCCAATTCGAACAACTGGTCAGATTGAACTTCTGAACTGAGGCAGTACGCAACATTTCGCACTGGATCGTACCCCGACCACTTTGATCTCAGACCACATTCCATGCGGTAATCGCCAGCGCTTCGGTGCTGTGTACATTCCCTCGTCCATTGACACTCTGTGTCATGGCATTCAGGGAACCGACCATGAATCTCAATCTTGATCGTTCGCATTGCTGCTCTCTTGTGGTCCAATTCGTTGACCTTCCGCAACGCCGAGCGAGTACGCAACGTTCAGCAGATGAACCTGGTGCTTTGCGAACGACCGCGGTGCTTGGAATGTGTCAACGTCGGTGTCTTCAAACGAGACGACATGGACGGGGGTTCCGAGCCCCCATCCACTTGATCGCAATGTGTACGGCTTGTGCGTCGGCCACTTCGGATCACTCATCGTTCTTCTCCGTTGATGTGTCCTTGAAGCCGAGCTCCTTGTACTTCGACTTGAGGAAGCCCTTGAAGTCGGGATCCTTGCCGAGGTACATGTTCATCGCCAGACTGAGCAGCTTGAGGCCGTTCAGCTCCAGCTTCTGAGCACCGATTGCATACGTCTTACGATCGCCCGCCTTGTTCGCGTTGTAGTACTCTTCCACCAGGCGAACCAGGTGGTTGTACATCGCAACAACCTTCGTTTGCATCTCGTCGATTTGCTTGATCGCAAGGTCGTCGTGAGCAAACATTGAACGCAGGTCGTCGACACCTTCGTCAACCACAGCCTCGAACAGACGGCGTGGGTTGTTGATCGAGTCCTTTGCGTGGTGCAGCGACATGTACTTCTCGGTCTTCACCTTGAACCACAGATCGCCGATCCGCGCAACGTAACCTTCGATGTCGTCCTGCATGGCAGGGATCGATTGGACGAATGCCGCAACGTCGAGACCGTTCGTGTTGACGCGGTCGATCAGATGATCGTCAAACGCTACCACCAGTGCAGCACGAGGAACGTAGTCACCCGTCGCGCGGTAGCGTGCGTTCAGCACCTTCAGGTGAGGCTTGAGGTAGCCGATCACGATCCGGTTGTGAGGCGCACACCACTCGAGGTTGACAGTCACACCCGAACGGTCCATGATCGCCAGACGGCGCTTGAACTGCTCGTTCTCCGGCAGGTCCAGCCACTTCATCGCATCGATCGCTTGTTCCGAGAACAGCGAGCCCTTCGACTTCAACCGCAGCTCGTCGTCGTGCATGTACGTCGACATCAGCGAGCCGTCCGCCTTCAGTTCGACGGTGTCGACCTTAGACAGATCAAGGCCCATCGTCATCGGGTTCTCGTTCAGGTTGAAGAACTTCTGCATCGGGCGCGACGCGAGCCGCTTGACGCACAGGTTCGCAACGTCGAGTTCGAACATGATGCCGCGGCATTCCAGCGCCGAGGGCAGCAGGAAGTCGCTGTACGACGCCAGACGGTAGTTGAAGATCCGGTACACAGACGTGCCGAGAGAGAAGTCCTGGCAGTAGAACGCCTCGTTCGCTTGCGTCAGCGCCATCAGTTCGTCGAAAAGCATTTGGTCGGTCTTCATGATCGTTCCTCGTTGAAAGTTGAGCGACTATCCTTGAACCTCACTTTGGGGTCAACAGATGGCCGACGTTGGCGGGGATGTATGCCTCAATTTTCCATGACCCCTTCGACTTGCCGTACTCAACGCGGTGTGGATTGACGCGAACGTCAACCTCACACAATTCATTGAGGCGTTCTTGCAAGCACTGCGCATTTGCCTTGGCATCAGATTGGTTAGCGACGTACGCAGAGTATCGGTATGACACCTGTCCGGTAATTGGGTCGTGGATCGCTGTTCCGTTGTCGTGATGCGTGTCGAGGAACGACGCACCAATACTGAGTGCTTGACTGTCCAGGAATTGCTTGATACTCATTCACTTCTCCAGTAGAGAGCAGACGCCTTTGATGTACTGCTCAACGTATCCAATGTCCAATGGATCGAGTGCATTGCGGGACGGGCGGAGACGACTTTGTGCGTCGCATGACAGCAGCGGATACTCATCAAACAGCAGCTCGAGATTACGGTACGTCTCGGGGCCTAGGCCGCCAGCAACAGCTACGCGGTTTTGACCGACGACCTCAACGACACGATCGATCATCGTCAGGATCTCAAGCGGCTCGAACATTGTTCCTCGTCCCATCCCCGTGTCGATCAGCATGTATTGAACATGGTCGTGGTAAGCGGGGAGAAGATTAAACCAACGATCACCACCTTGACGAATTGCTTCGGAGCTGACTTGCAGAATGAACTCTGCATCAGGACGGCACTGAAGGAATTCCTCCAGCAGTGATGGCTTCGGCCACACCATGTCGAGCTGCATTGCATCAACATACGGTCCGCTCATGTCCCACGCCTTGACGAGGTCGAGAACAGATGTTGGCGCACGACTGCCTGATCTGTGTCCGTAGTCGGCGTAGTGGATCACGTTGTATACGTCGCGGTCGTTTGCAAACAAGTCGTGAAGACCTCGCTCGTTCAACCACACATTCTCCCATCCGAGAGATGTTGGGATGCCGTTGAGGACCTTATAGCTCGTCATTGCGCCGACGTGCAGTCGGCGGTGTACGCTTGCTGGTATTGCGGCTTTTGCCTGCTCAACTTGTGCACGTGTGACGAAGTCCGTCACGCCAATGTATGGTTTCATTTGATCTCCAAAAGAAGAGGCGTTGGATCAAGCAGGAAGTCGGGCTGTGGTTGATCTAGCTGCCATAGGAATGTGTGCGGAGCGGTATACGGCTTCCAACGCTCAAGATGGAGCATTGTCATCGGTCGACCTTTGTCAACTTTCAGCACCTGCTTTAGCTGTGCGATGTAGTGTCCCTTGGTGACGCGATCGCCAACCTTGTAGCAGTGAGGATTCTGGATCTCTCCGTACACCCAGATTCCTGTGTCATCCGCAACAGCCATTGCGTACGTGTCTTCCCACCACGGCATCCCCACCGCTTCACCGGTGAACTGGTAGATTGCAATGATTACACCGTCGTTGATTGCGTGGACGAGAGCACCTTTCGCTGCATACAGGTCGATCCCCTCGTGAATGTGGTTCTTCCGTCGATACGCAAACGCGCCGGGGTGATCGCCTTGGGGAAGCGTCTCTGTGTATCCCTTAAGGGGGAATTTGAGGTCAGAAGGGGATGTCGTCATTGTATTCAGGCTTCGGTGGATTCCATGAATCGATGAACGCTCGCTTTGCAGCGGACAGCGCGTTCGTCAGCCGAGCAACACGAACTTGCAGGGCGTGCATAGCAGTGTACCACCACATCGGCATCTTAGAATTGAACCTGTTGTTCATTAGTTCCAGTGCTTCCATGTACGTTGCCGTTCCGTACGACAGTCGGAACTCTGCAGGAAGGTCTCCCGTGTACAGGATCCTTGCAGGAATCGCACTGTCACCACTGGGATGATGACAGATCGTTTGTGATGGTGTGAACGTGATGTTCCACGCTCCGTTGATTACGTGCGCGTGGATTCCCGCCGAATCGATCGACGTCACTTCACAGAACAGCGTGATGCTGTCTTTTCCTGCACCGAACCGTTGGCCGACTCTCATCAGAATGCGTCCAGATTTGCGCGTAGACCTTGGTACTTGTCATCCAACTCCGTCAATTTGCGCGACAGGTCGAGCGCAAACCACAACGGAATGCTAACAGTTGCACTACGAGCACCTTGAGGGTTGCCTTTCGTGAACATCAGTCCTGGATCGAACCCCGTGCACTTCATCTGAAGATGACGCTCAATCGGCTCCGCAACACGACGCCACGCAGCGATGTACTCGTCGACGTCCGACGTCATTCGCTGGCTGTATTCGGGAAGCGCATACCACTTTTTGCGGTTTGCCATGTTCGTACTCCTGAAAAAGGGAAAGGTGATGCACTTTACATGCATCACCTTTTGGTCAGCAACAGGGTTGCTTACTTGTACAGACGCTTCTTCTTGCCGCGTCCGTCCTTGTAGCCAGCTTGGAAGCCTGCCAGACGATCACCAGAATACATGCGAACATCTGACGACTTCATCTTGCCACAGTCAAACCCTTCGCTGTATCCGAGGATGTACTCCTTCGACGGGGCAAACGCTGCAGGAGCTGCAACAGGGGTCTTGGCGACCGACTTTGCAGGAGCTGCCTTTGCAGCAGGTGCTGGCTGAATCGGATCGTTGAACGTTGGCCAGTACAGCAGTTGCGTCCCTGCAGGCAGAGCGCGGTTGACGGACGTCGACTGGAGGAAGATGTCGAACTGACCATGATCACCAGGGTGAACACGGATCGTTCCGAACTTCGGCAGGCCGAGCATGTCACGGGCAGCAGGGCCACCGTAGATTGCACCAGACACCTTGTCGCGGATCACAACTTGCTTGTAATCCTGCACTTCGTCTTCCGTCTTCGTCAGTTGGTAGAACGCAGCACCCTTGATGAACGGCTTGCCGCTCTTTGCCTCACAGAATGGGCGAATCGAGTCCTTCGTTGCAACAGTCCACAGGTTGATGTACGGGCTGATGTCGACGAGTGCCTTCTTGACGTCCTTGATCGACACGTCGCTGAGGTTCGTGTAGAACTTCGTCGATGACATCTTACCGAGCTTCTTCTCAGCGAAGTACGTTGTGAACGCTTCCTTCGTTGCTTGTGTCGACACGGCCATGCCACGCTCGGTCTGATCCCACTCGAGGATGTTGCCTGCAGGGATACCGAACTGGCGGCTCAGCTTTTGAGCGTAGCCACGCGGAACGCGGAATACGAACGTCCACTTGTCGGTGCGTTGCAGTTGCTGGATCTTTGCCATCAGTCGTGAGGCAGACCATTCACGCGAGCTGTTTTCTTCACCGTCGGTGATTGCCATCACGAGGAAGGAAACGCCCGGGAGGTTTGCGTCAGGAACGTTCTCGAGCTGGGTGATCAGATCACCAACACTGTCGAACAGTGGCGTTGCACCACCATCGGTGACGTATGCGTTTTCGTTGATCGGCTGCAGCACGTTGATGCTGCTGTTGATCGATTCGCGAACGACGCCTGCGCGAGGGCCGCTGCCGCATCGAACAACGCTGACAATCGTGTCTTCGCCTGCGGCGAGTGATTGTTCGCGGATGCCTGAGGTTGTTTCGTTGTAGTCACGTGCTGCTGCACGTGAGAGCGATCGCATTGAAACGGAGTGATCGCGGCTGATACCAATGTAAGTCTTCATGGTTGTTCCCTTCTTAATGAAGTCTGTTCAAGTCTAGATTAACGTCATTGACCTCTATGATCAACGCATGGGTATTTATGGCTTTGTTGAGGGGACAAGCCATTTTGAGGTTGGTGCCCAGTAAGGGATTCGAACCCTTGACGACGGGGATTTAGAGTCCCCCGCTCTAACCGCTGAGCTAACTGGGCACAGTTGTTGAAGTAAGTGTACGAAATTTTGCTACCCTTGACAACACCCAAACTGGTAAATAGTGATGACCCTTTTTTGGAGTGGGCTACATGATCAAGTACCTTGCCGCAACCGTTTTCGCTCTTGTGTGCACACTAGCTGCATCTGCGGAGTTCTCTATCATCCGCTCTTACGTCCACCCTGTCCTCGTTGGTAAGGACACGTCTGTCACAGGCGTCAAGAACATACTTAGCAGCGGGTCGGGGATTGCTGTTGCACCAGGGTATGTATTGACGGCTGCTCACGTCGTCCCTCAGACAACCGGAACAACATTGTACCTGAAGACCGATACACTTCACACAGCGAAGGTCGTCAAGATTGACCGTGAGCGCGATTTGGCATTGCTATCAACGAAGGTAGCGTGTCCTTGCACGCCTATCGCCAAGAAGATGCCTGGCGTTGACGACGAGGTGTACACAGTTGGGTTCCCTCTGTATTTGTTGTACGGGACACAGGTTGTCACATCTGGTCACGTACAGGGAACGTATCAAGGCGATACTGTTAGCACAACGCATACCGCACCAGGCGGATCCGGGGGTGGGATGTATGTCAAGGAAGACGGTGAATACCGTCTCGCAGGCATTGCGATCGCAATTGCATCTACGCCAATTGGACCGCGGGCACTGCATCTCGACCAAGAGCAGAACTGGTTGATGTTTAGTGTACCAATGCCCGCGATCCGTGACTTCCTCAAGGGAACACCAGTTACCTTGAAGTGAAAACCAAGGGAGCTGGCCAGCGCCAGCTCCCTGAGATCATCAAACGATCTCTAGCGATGTCCCACACTCTGTACAAAACTTCGCATTGGCCTTATTTACTCGACCGCACGTTGTGCACTTCGGTTTTGCCTTGACGGTAACGGGCTGCGTGACAACCGCGCCACCTTCGGTCGTACCAAGCAGCTTGATGACCATCGTGTGAACTGTCGGCTCAACATCGAACGATGCAACTGTTGTGAACTTCTGGTCTGAGATACTACCCGGCACAGTGATGCCTGCTTCGTTGACCGGAACACTTGCAGTGACGGATGCTGACGCCTGCGCTGCGTTCGCACTGTACGATGCCAGCGTATCCGAAGCTTGGCTAAGGAATACGTTTTGCGCAGACACATTCGACGAAGCTAGTGACGCGCTCGTGCCCCGTGAAGCCATCGAACGCAATGGCGAACCAGTGCTGACCGACTTCTCAACAGATCCGTACATCGGAACGCTGTACCAGTCGTAGTACTCTTCCTTGACCCAGCGCTCACGCTTGACCGGCCACAGTGGAGGTGGTGGCGACCAGAAGTGCTTGATCTCCGGCTTGTACTCGTACACGCGCTCGAATTGGTACTCGACCTGAATTAGGCCGTCCTCAATTCCAACACCACGCGGTCCATTCTCAATCGCAGCTGTGCGCTCGATGAACTTGAATCGGTTGCCTTGGTTGAGGTTGCCATTCTTGATGAACCGTGTCAGCTCCATCTCTTGGCCAGCACCAACGATCAGCCACGTACCATCAGTGGCATCGGTACCGTCAATCGTCACACGCACTTGGACGCGTACGGTGTTGAGGTTCTTGATCAGGAGGGTGTATTCAGTTCCGAACGGAACGTAGACTTTGTCCTTGTCGAATTCACGCAGGACCTTGCCATTAGATTTGACAGCTATGGCTAGCTTATTGCTATACATCATTTCTTCCTCTTTCAACAGCACACGGACTAAGTGCTCATTGTTAAAGTCCGTCAGTGAGGATTCGCACTTGCCAACCCCCGAAGTCGATGTTGTTTCTATTTAGCGTCTAGGGAACCAAAGTATCGAGTCGATCCGGTGGTTCAAATCTTTTGCCGACAGCGTCTGTAGGAGAGCTCGCTGTTCAGCAGGGAGATTCAGGATCAACGCACCTGGCTTCAGATAGTCAGGCCACTCACCACCAGTCTGCACAAGTTTCTGCACTTGGCGATATTGTGGTGAAGCGATCATGTGCCCATATGTGTATGCGCCTTCAATGAGGCGCTCGATCAGTTGGGCTTTACGCTTGATGTGTTGCGTGTTGATCATTTCGTTGCGTGGTCACGGAATCGAACCGGCCCTTTGGCTTATGAGGCCAACGTGCTACCATCACACTCACCCGCAATAGGTGATACATATGCCCTGCTAGCGATTCCGACAGGACCTATTCCGCAATCCCGTTTAACTGCGGTAATCGAATCTTTCATCTACCCGGCTGCGCGCAGCTAGTAGTTGGGTGTGAGTTCGGTGCCAGGGCATAACTCCTAGCTCATATGTATCAAAAGCAAACAAGTACGGTTAGTGTGAGTCGTGTTTGCCTATCTACCGTCAAGGTAGGGAATCTCGCATTCCCTCAGGTATTGGCTCCTACCCGGCCGTGGTCTCAGCTACCACAGTTCGCCACTTTTCAACCTTACACTCACCACTCTGCAAGTTTGCTCTATGTGGACGTATTTATGATCCACATAGAGCAAACGACTCTATGAGGTCGAATGCTTTGCTATTGGGTTGAGATTACACCCTCTACGTTAGCGCTTTTCAGTGATTATCCCAACGGCTGCGACACCTTAGGTTGCACTGTTATCCACAGTTCCGAGAACTGTACACTAACATGACTGCCTTATTTAGAGCGTGGCGGTTCGCTCGTCGCATAGTGCTATTCGAAGTTTTGTCTACCGCCGACCTTGCGGGCCGTTCAGGCTGCTACACCCTACGTGCGACTCCTCTTCAACAATCTCTGCCTTGCGAGCTTCGACTGCCTGCATTACCTTTCGGCTACAGGATTAAGCCATTTTCACACTACACCGGACGCAACTTTGCGTTTTTCGATATCACTTCCATTAAGCGTGGATGCGTCTGTCTCCAGACAAACCTGCTGAGATGTGTGCGTCCAGTTGCTGCATGAGATTTTGTCCCACACAATACAACACACCTCCTGTCTTTCTCCTGCCGGATACTCAACCGATTTTCAAGATCAATGACTGCTCATCACAACCACCAACCTTTCAATCTGCGCCTCAGCCCTTGACTGCAACATCTCGGACCAAAACACTACCTTTAGCCATACGTACTGGTGAGTTGGTTTTGTTGTGAAGTCGGCACCACCCGTTACTTTCCACCAGCTGACGTTCCCACTAGCCTTTCGGCATCATGGCGTCTAAACCAGCGTTCTTTCCACAACACTCACTTCCTACCTATAACCGGACTTCTCCGATTACTCCCTTTCGGGAGAGGCTTAGGCTTGCATGGGTTGACCATTTCTGGCGCGACGGTGCAGGACCAATCGCTTTCACGTGTTGCCACGCTTATCGGGGCCATGCCCCAATCTTTCAACTCTTTCGAATTTCAGAACCGTGACTGTACTATCTTTCGATCTACTTGTCAACAGCTTATCGTGTTTGTCTTTGCTTGCGCTGTTTCAAACGCGATGAGTGAACTATATGAGCTGTTGAGGGTTAAGTCAACAGGGTTACGATTTCCGTTGAGGTGGGTGATAAGCCTCAATAATCTCCAACGCCTTACCAGCTGCATCGTATCCTGCAGTAATCACATCGGTTGGGATGTTGTTATCACGGAGATAGTTGAACACCTGCTCGTCGATCATCTTTGCTTGGTTGATGTCTTGGTTGCGTCCAGCTTGAACGTAGTCAAACTTGTCAGAGCGTGTCAGGTAGAAGTTGACGTTCGTGTAGCTGTCGTACACATCACGGAGGAATTGACGGAATGATTCAGGGAAGTCGTCCGCCATGTAGAACAGTCCAAGAATCAGGGAGCTGTCAACAATTACGTAGTCGATGTCGTGACCAACAAGACGACGCTGAAGACGGTGCTGGTGCGCCATGATATAGTCTTGTTCACGGAAGATGTGATTCCACCGCTCCCATACGTAGTCTTTTGCGATCTCGTGAATCAGTTCAACGCGGTGTCCGCGTTTCTTCATCAAAGCAAACAGTTCTGCAGCAGTTGTACTTTTACCGGTGCCTGGACCGCCAAAGAAGTTGATCACCGTCAGCTTCTTATTATCACTCCATGGCCGAATATGTGGTGCTTCGGGATTGAGACTCATTTGTCGCTCCGTTTAGATAGCCTTAGCTTTGCTTCCCTAATTTGCTGAGCAAATTCAGAAGCACGTTGTTCGTGGGCCTTCTTAGCTTTCGACCATTCGTCAACAGATGCCCACACACGATTGCCGGCACGGAAATCAATGTAGTCGTCGACATGTGTTGCAACGTGCAGGACGTAGTAGACACCTAGCCCCGTTGACTTGGTGTCGTCGATTACGGAGATCACGGTTGCTGGGTACAGTTGCGAAGCGTCGTGCTTGAAGGGCATGTCATATGTTGTCAGTACAACATCACCCTCCTTAAACAACACGTCTGATGTGTTAATTTCAATCATGCCAGTCCTCTGGTTACTGAACTGACATACTCCTTGGGTGCTGTTGATATGTCAACAAAAAGGAAAGGGGCCGAAGCCCCCTTTGTTACACTCGACCCAGGAAGTACTGGATGATGTGGTAGTGATCCTCGAACATCTCATCTTCACGGACGTCGCTGATCGGAATCCACTTCGCCTTGCGAGCGTCATCGCTTCCCTTGACGGGAGGAAGATCACCAGCGGGCAGCTCGATCAGGTACGCGTGTGTGATTGTGCGACCACGAAGTGAACGGTCCGGACGATCAAACACCTTCGTGCCTTTGATGCTGCCGCGGAGGACGGGGCCAGGAACCTTGATCTTCGTCTCTTCACGAAGCTCACGGATCATTCCGTCTTCGATGAATTCTTCCTGGTTGAGGAACCCACCAGGGAGTGCCCACAGGCCTTCACCAGGAGCTGCATCACGTTGGATCAGCAGAATGTGTCCGGATTGGACAACAACTGCATCAGTCGTGACGAACGTAGGTGCATACGGTGCAGCCTTCCATGCTTCCTTGTACGACTTGACCATGTCGTATTCACGCTTGAGGACAGCGTACTCCGGCGACTGCTTGAATCGCTCGATCACCGTCAGGACATGCTTCGGCACAACGCCTGCGAGGAATCGGTTGCTCTTGCCTTCGTACATCAGGCGGCGAAGATCAGTTGCGCTGACATCTTCATTCATCTCGTGTTCGATCAGCTCCCATTGCGGGAACATCTTGAGGTAGTACGAGCTGGAGTCCTTGCTGTGGCCGATCAGGCCAACCTTGGTCTTCTTGACGACCTCGCCGCAGCCGACGATGAAATCATCAACGTGTTGTTGAACACTTGCAGCCCACTTCTGGTCGTTGTACGACTGGTCGCGAAGCGCAACCGTGTGAACGCGATGAGCGAAACTTGGGTTGATCTCAGCAAGGCTTTCCATCAGCATGTCGGAACGTTCGTTGTACGTCCATGGATTCTTGCTGGTACGGGGTTGGTTGCTACTGCCCATCAGAACCAACACTTTGTCGGCTTGTGAGAGAGCTGTTTGAATCACTTCCAGGTGACCGATGTGTACCGGTTGGAAGCGACCGATGAAGACGATCAGATCGAGTTTGTGTGTCATAGGAATCCCCTAATCAGTTGAAGCGAACCGGTCTATCCAGTCCGCATGTATATAGTACCGTTCAACGTTAATCAAGTCAACACCCAATTCCATGCCCGGATGTTAGGCGTACCGTAGTACCTACGGAGAACATTGCGCATTCGTGCCTCATTGCGCAATGTTCTTGAGTACCTAGGCGGATACAACGGGACTATTAACTATCCCTCCCCCGCGTTGACGCAGCTGACCGGAATAACCTCGCGACCTGAACATCACAGGCTTGTTTGTGTAAAGTGGGCATTGCTCCCAAGCGGGTCAACTTCTGTGGGCTCTATACCACGGGCTCGTTAGACCGGCTCGACGGTCTCTGTTCCCACTCCAGCGGCAGTTAGGGCATGCACGCCTGCTGTTTCTAGTTATTACGCTGTTTGTTTCAGCGGGCTGCTACTTTTGGCAGCCTGATATATAGCGTCAGACGACAAGCAAACGCAAGTCTCTGGTAGGGTGATGCTCAACGAGCGCCAAGAAGTCCCTAATTTTCGCGATCACGAAAAAGGTCCCAACAGGGTACGGGAAGTCGGCGATGAACGCGCTTGCGTGACCAACAGACATCGCCGACATGTATGTCACACGATCTGCAGGCGCATCGATCCCAACCGCCATCATGTCAATTACAACCTTGCTCCCGTCCGTCCATTGATTGAACGTGACGCCCGTCAATCGCTCGACTTTGATCTCGTATCTCATGGCTGGCGCTCCTTCACTCTCTTCTTCAGTGCTTTCAGCACGGGCTTTGCGACGTACGTCGACACGACATCTTCCCATCCCTCAAACCCCATCAGACCCTTGACAGTTGATGAGCTAACTTCCGTCAGCTCACGCGGCGGAATGAAGAACAGCGTTTCGATTCCAGGCTGGATCTTGCGGTTGATCAGCAACACCTGCGACTCGTAGTTGAAGTCCTCTGCATTGCGTATTCCGCGAATCAGGAAGTTACATCCCAGCTCCGCAGCAACGTTGATCAACAGTTTGTTGTCGAGGAACGTTGTGAAGATTCGCTTCGGACGGTGCGCATCCATTGGATCACACACTGCATCGATCAACAGGACGCGCTCCGCATCAGTGAACATGTACTTCTTTGCAGGGTTGTTACCAACGATCACGTATAGCTTGTCGACGACGGTCAGTGCCTGTTCAATTAACCACGTATGGCCGTTCGTGATTGGATCGAACGATCCAGCAATCATTCCAATGCGCTTAGTCATTGTTGAACCCTTTCTGGATGAAGCGTACAACCTGAGCTCTGAGGTCGTCAAGCGTACCACTGTTGTCGATCACGTACTGTGATCGACTCGCCTTAACATCTTGCGGCAACTGCTTGGATAGGATCGCATCGATCTTTTCGTCGCTGAACCCATTTCTTGACCGAATTCGATTTCGCTGTTTTTCGGGTTGACACGTGACGCAAACAACGCCATCAACTTCCAGCTCTCGATCACCTCTGGCGTCAAGGATCTCAAACCACAGAGGGACATCAAGAATCACGTCGTCATCGACGCATGCATCTTGCAATTGGTGGAGGAGAGAAGCATTCATGATCTCTCCCAACCGCTTCATCTTCACAGGATCAGCATGAACGATGTCACTGATCTGCCGACGATCGGATGTGTTAAACTCGAGCATCAGCATCAGAATCACTGTTGGATCCTGATACAGATTGTGGACCGCACGGTCGAAGTCGAACAAACGATGGGACGGCAACATCTCCCGCAGCATTCCTACCACGGTCGACTTGCCGCATCCCATGTTGCCTGTAACAACAAACCTCATACGTCGTACACCAAAGTTGGATTGAACCCCCAGTCAGGCTCATGTCCTGCATAGCCGCGTGGGTTACACAGCACACGAGTCTGACACGTGACCTTCTCATCGTCAACGAAGTAGTCCATTGGATGGTGTGTATGTCCGTGAATGATCAGATCGGGATTCGTGTCAATCCACGTCTCCGTCAGCTCCGATGCATAGAACATATTCATGTCACTGCCCTCGTACATCGGATGGATCGACTTCTTGGTCGGTCCGTGATGGATGACAACGACAGTCTTACGACCCAGCTGCTTTTGCTCCTTGATCGCGTTGACGATGTACTGCTTAGCGTACATGTGGTCCGTCCACGAATCAGCTGCTGAGAACTTCCGTTCATATGGCAGCGACGCGTTAGGACCGGTACGGATCACACGGTTGTCAGACATTCCCTGGAACAGGTACATCGCCATTGGATGGCCACCATCACAGTTTGTCCAGAACGTTGCACCAATGAACGCAACGTCATCGATGACGTACGTTTCCTTCTCAAGGACGACAACGTTTTCGAGATTCTTGGACGCAACAGCACCACGGAGATCCTCCACAGTTCTGCGGAACGAACCACCGTAGTGCTCGTGGTTACCACAGATCAAGATCACTTTGCGGAACTGGATGTTGCACCTGGACAGGAACGGAAGATACACCTCGTTCAAGTTTCGCGGCTTATGGACCAAACCAATGTCGCCGGCAAGGACCAACACCGTGTCCTTGTCGCCTTCAAGGTCTGGCACGTTGAAGTCGGAAAACTCCAAGTGCAAATCTGACATGATCCGCAAACGCATGATTACTTGATCTCGTAGGTTGCATCGAACAAGCCGCGCTTGACGATCCACACATCGTTGTGGTTCGCCGGACTGCGCAGCACCATATCTCCCGACTTGCCGAATTGCAAGTTGGTACCGTCGGGCTGAGGAACACCCCACAACCCTACAACTGAGAACTGTCCACCACCTTCGACGATGACCTCAACAGCATCTTCAACGTTGCTAGGAATTGGGGTACAAATCATCCAGCCGGTTTCAGACATTCCGGTGATCGTGTACTTTGCGAACAGCTTCTTTGCCGCTTGCTGCCACGTTTCACCTTCTTCCCCGCCGATGCAGATCAGATTGGAGCCGTGAAGGCCCTCGTCACCTTCCGGTGTAACGAGACGGAGACGTTGGAGGATCGAGGTGTCGGCAACAACGGACCTGACAGGCTTAGCCATGATCGGCTTCGTCTTGGTTGCAGCGCGCCATTGAGTAACTGTATTTGGATCGAAAAGCATAAAAAGCTCCCTGAACCTTTGACCATAAAAGTGTAGCCAAAGTTCAGGGAGCTTAGGGAACAATGCCAGGGGAATCAACGTTTCCCCCACAACGAGTTAGCTTTGCTGCTTTGCCTTTTCGTACGCCTTGGCAAGCTTCTCGTCGTACTTGTTCTTAGCGTACTCAGGACCGTTGTAGTGACGAGCAAAGTCAGCCCAGCGCTTGTCGCGCATTTCATCTGCAAGACCTGAGCTGATCACGAACTGTGTGAAAGCCTCCAGTTGTGCATTCTCATCCTTGCACATTGCGTTGACGAACTGCTGAACAGTCTTGTAGCCACAGCGAGCATGGTTGAATCCCATGATCTGGAACATTCCCCACGATGCCGACATCAAGGCAGCATTGCGGTCGAGCTTGACGGCTTCCTGCAGTCGCTTCTTCTCTGCATCCCACGTCTTACCGTAGTGTGCACGCGTCCACTTTGGGAAGCTGAGGGTTGGATGTGACTGTGAGAACTTGCCGTTCGTCAGCTTGTGAAACCAGTGTCCCTCGAACAGCGTTTTGGGGAATCCTTCTGGATCAAAACCGCCGCCACGCGATTCAACAGCTGCAACAGCCATCACAGCTTCAACTTCGCAGCCAATTTTAGCTGCATCATCTTCAAAATCTTGTCGTGTCAATGCCATATTCGTCTCCCTTGTAGTTGACGACATATTTAGGTTCTCCTGGCGTTAACCCATTTGTTTTTGTGTTGTGACCAGTATGTTGACCTACTACAATATTGACATCCACCTCTTACCTTTAGGGTCGCCATGGTCAGTAATCTCCGAGAGTCGTTGAAAGTGCAAAGAATGATTGGGTTGACATTCCTGACATGGTTGGGGATCATTCCTCTCCTTATGTTGATTGTGCTGGGCATCGTCGTTCTCCATCCATACCTGTCAGCGATTAGTATGGTGATCGGTGGACGACTATGGTACAGTGCATGGAAGCAACTTCGCACGGAGACGATACATGATCGGTGATACCAAACTGTTTGCTGGAACGGCGAACCGCAAGCTAGCGCAGCAAGTCGCAACGAAACTCGGCCTGTCGCTCGAACGACTTGATCTCGAGCGATTCAGCGATGGTGAGCTCCGCGTTGAACTTCGCGACAACGTTCGTGGCTGCACAGCATACATTCTCCAGCCGACGTGCGCACCAGCAAACGACACTCTGATGGAAGTGTTGTTGATTGCTGACGCACTTCGACGCTCCTCCGTCCAGAAGATCGTTGCTGTGATCCCGTACTACGGCTACGCACGACAGGATCGCCGTCCTGGATACACTCGTGTTCCGATCTCTGCAAGCGTTGTCGCAACGATGCTACAAGGCGTAGGGATCAACCACGTGATCACTGTCGACCTTCACGCAACGCAGATCCAAGGGTTCTTCCACATTCCCGTTGACAACCTCGGCGCACAAAGTCTGTTCGTCAGCGACATCTACCATCGTTGGCGCGACGAAAATCCGATCATCGTCTCTCCTGACGTTGGCGGTGTTGCACGTGCTCGTGCAGTGGCGAAGCAATCGCAGAACATGGATCTCGCGATCGTCGACAAGCGTCGTGAGAAGGCAAACGAGTCCGAGGTGATGAATATCATCGGCAATGTTGAGGATCGCACATGCATCATGATCGACGACATGGTTGATACTGCCGGCACACTTGGCAAGGCTGCAAATGCGTTGATTGATGTTGGAGGTGCACGGCGCGTTGTCGCGTATGCGACGCATGGTGTGTTGTCGGGTAAAGCTCTCGACAACCTGAACAACAGCAAACTGCACGAGCTCGTTGTCACCGACTCAATCCCGCTGTCTGCACAATTCGAGCAGTGCACAAAGGTTCGCCAAATCTCGATCGCTCACCTGCTTGCGGAGACGATTGCACGCGTTCAATCAGGCAAGTCCGTCAGTGAGTTGCTGGGATGAAGCTGACCAAAAAACAGATCCGAGAAATCGCCAAGCGAGTGATGCCTACGCGACACGAAGAGCTGCCTGCTGATCAGCAGGCAGCTCTCCTCAAGCGAATCAAGGACGAAAGTATTGAATCTGTTGATCAGAGCCACTCGCTTCACTGCTGGAGTGAGGACTTCCTAATTGATGGGCAGAAGTACCAGGTGATCGGTGAACTGGGCAATGATGACCCACCAACCGTATACAAAGTAGTGCCCAATAATTGGTGATCGTTGACTTTAGGAAACGATCCATATATATTGACGCCACGGTCGCTTTTGACTGTGCAACTTGGAGAAAGACCATGAAGCTGTAGATTCACTTCGCTAACGGACCACCGTTAATCACTAGTCACGCATTCTGCGGGTATATGCAACGTAACCAACTTTGACTAGGAGATTAACATGACTACTTTCAACACCCTGCTCAACAAAGAGCAATTCAAGCAATTCCGTACCGCCTACAAGACTCTTGCACGTGAACGCAAGCTGACGCCTGCCGACATCATCGTGTACAACTTGATTCGTGGCCTCCCTGCGAACCGCGGCTTTACGGCAATCACCAATCCAACCAAGCTCGCCAACGGCGCCCAGGAATGGGGCAGCTTCATTGCCGCCAAGGGTAACCTGCAGTACCGCTTCAAGTACCGCGCTGCGGACGCTTGCAAGCAGTACAACGTGCCGGAAGACCTGGTGCCGCAACTGACTTCGGCGATGTGAGGCGGACATGGAAAACGCCTACAGCTACCTGTTCATCCGCAAGGACCTGACAGGTCCGCAGCAAATCGTGCAAGGTGCACATGCTGCGCTTGAAGCCGGACACCGGTTTGGTGAACACTCACACCTGATCTGTTTTGGTATCGACTCACAGGATGACCTCCTGCAAACAGCCGCATACCTCGACAGGCACGGAATTGAGTTCCAAATGTTCTACGAACCGGACTACGACACGGGATATACTGCAATCTGCACACAGCCTCTCCGAGGCGACCAACGAAAACCAATGCGAAGGTTCTCGTTGCTGAAAGAGCAGACCGCAGCGTAAACTGTTGTCAAAAAGGTAACACGATCGTATACTGAGGACTGTCCCTATAGTAAATACTTGATTAACGTAGGGAAGTCCTCAGGAAAAGGAGAACATCATGGCGAGAGAACACCCGCTAATTTTGCAACTTGACGTCGCTGGCAATCCATGCCGCTGGATCACGTACGAAGACGCTGCGTACTACTACGCAAAGGACCTCGTTGCATGGACAGTGGGGGATGATGGCTTCACGATTTACGGTGGTGAGAACCGCGTAACCGGAAAGCAATCGTCGATGGACATGAACACGATCATTGCAGTCAAGGGCGAGATTGGTGACAAGGGTCTGTTCCGTACTCCCACCCTGACGAACCGAGCTCTGTTCCGTCGTGACCAAAACATCTGCGCGTACTGCGGAGGTGAATTCGGCCACGACCATCTGACTCGCGACCACGTGATCGCGCGTTCCAAGGGTGGTCCGGACAAGTGGACCAACGTTGTCACTGCTTGCAGTGGATGCAACAAGTTGAAGGATGACCGTTCCGTTGAGGAAGCGGGCATGAAGCTGCTGTACGTGCCTTACGCACCGAACCGCGCTGAGTACCTGATTCTGATGAACAGGACCATCCTGGCTGATCAGATGGAATTCTTGATGGCGAAGGTCAGCAAGGACAGCCGCCTGCTCAACCCAATCAAGCCTCACTAACACGTGAGGCCAACAAGGGCAGCTTCGGCTGCCCTTTCTTTTGGAGCGTTGATGAAACCAACAATCTGGTACATTCATGGAGCGAATGCGTCTCCAACGAGCTTCAACTACATCAAGTCGCAGTTGCCCGACCACGATGCGGTTGACATCACATACAGCGCGTACGACTCGATTGGTTCAACAATCGCTCAACTCGTCAAGAAGCTGAAGCAGCCGGTACACATCATAGCCCACAGCCTTGGTGGTGTGATTGGTGTTGCGCTATCGCAGATGAAACCTCAGTTCGTTCGTTCTGTGACGACAATGGGAACGCCGTTCGGTGGAAGTGAGATCGCAACACGAGCAGCTGTGCTGATGCCTTTTGATCCGTTCCTCAACAACATCACGACGTTCAATCCCGTCCTTCTCGCTGTTCGTCAACGCGGAGCTGTTGTCCCCACAATGACGATCGTGACGACAAAGGGTGGAAATACGTTCGAGAGCGCGCCCAATGACGGAGTTGTCACCGTGGCAAGTCAACTGGCTTTGGAAAAGCCTACCGTTGTGATTCAAGTCCCCCTCAATCACTTTGAATCGCTTCTCGCACCGTCAACAATCCAGGCAATCACTACGTTCCACGAAGAACTGTTGTCACCCTGAGACCAACCATATATACTACGAACATGCGGGTGTAATTCAGTTGGTAGAATGCTTCCTTGCCAAGGAAAATGTCACCGGTTCGAGTCCGGTTACCCGCTCAAAGGTCGCTTCGGCGACCTTTTTCTTTGGGTTGTCCTTTCCTGCGGGTTGATGTATTGTCTGGCTCATAACTACAACAATGAGGAGACACTCATGGACCTAAAGCAATACGTGGCAGGAGCACTGCTAACGGAAAGTCGAATTGACAGCATTGAAGTTGACAAGGTACGCCTCGTCGAGGTGCTGAAGTCAACGATCGCAGCAGGCAACCTGCTCGACGTCCTGAAGAAGGACATGTTCTACGGAGCAATCACGATCCCTGAGAAGCAAATTGCGCGGACGCGCCGGATTGCTGCAAACGAGGACGCACTGCTCCAGTCAGCTGGATTCTTTGCTGATCCTGAACCGACCGAGCCGGTCAAGCTAGAGCAACTCGACCCGCGTGTCGTGCATGCAATCATCGGTCTAGCAACAGAATCCGTTGAGCTTCTCGAAGCCCTGCTGGAATCTATCGAGACGGGGAAACCAATTGATGGGGTCAACGTGCTTGAAGAGCTCGGCGATCTCAACTGGTATCACGCGATCGCAATCGATGCCCTTGGCGGAGATTGGGAGCATGTGCAAGCAACAAACTTGGCAAAACTAGACGCCCGTAACAAGGGCAAGAAGTTCAACGCCGAAGCCACTATCAACCGTGACGTAGAAAGCGAACGCAAATTGCTCGAGCAGAATTTCCCTCCTGCTGATGCACGCGCCGTTGCTGAATATAACTCGGTGGGTGGCTCCGACTACTAACGGAGTACCAAATGTCTCACAGTCAGATTTCCGGAAAGAAGGCTCAGAAGCTCGTCGAGCAGGGAGCCGTACTAATCGACGTACGCAATCCGGTAGCGTTTAGGGATGGCTCTCTACCTGGAGCTGTCAACCTATCGCTTCGTCAAATCCCTCAGGTACAGAAGCATCCTAAGACGACTACGTTCGTGCTGTTCGGTGAGAGCGAAACAGATGATACGCTGAAGGCAGCTATCAACTACATCAACCTGTACGGGTACACGAAAGTGTTCTCGCTCGGTTCAATTGACAACTGGAACAAATGAGTTGACATACCCTAGAGCGGTCCGTACTATGAAATTGTTCCCAACCCCTTTCAAGGAGATCACTGATGAGTTTTGAAGAAGACGACATCTTCGGCGCATATCAAACGCGGTTCGCGATGCACCAAGGTGTGGAGATGAGCCTGCAAGAGTACCTTGAACTCTGCAAGACAGACCCGACTGCGTATGCGACTGCTCCGGAACGGATGCTGCAAGCGATCGGCGAACCCGAAATCATCGACACGTCCCGCGACGAACGTCTCGGCCGTATCTTCATGAACCGCAAGATCCGCTTCTACGACAAGTTCCGTGACTTCTACGGGATGGAAGACTCGATTGATCGCGCGGTTGCCTACTTCCGTCATGCTGCTCAAGGCCTGGAAGAACGGAAGCAGATCCTCTACTTCCTCGGTCCGGTCGGTGGCGGTAAGTCGTCGCTTGCTGAGCGGATGAAGGAACTGTTCGAAACCGTTCCGTTCTACACGCTGATGGTTGACGGTCAAGTGTCGCCTCTGTACGAGTCGCCGCTCGGTCTGTTCGATCGCACAAAGGACGGTCCGGCGCTCGAGCGCCGCTACGGAATTCCTGGCACCGTGCTCAACGTGATTCGTTCGCCGTGGGCAACGAAGCGCCTGAAGGAACTCGGTGGTGACATCCGCAAGTTCAAGGTCGTCAAGCTGTACCCGTCGCAACTGTCACGTGTCGGTATCTCCAAGGCGGAACCAGGTGACGAGAACAACCAAGACATCAGCTCTCTGGTTGGTAAGGTCGACATCCGCAAGCTGGAAGACTTCAGCCAGGATGATCCGGACGCATACAGCTACAGTGGTGCTCTCAACGTTGCCGCTCAAGGTCTCGTCGAGTACGCTGAAATGTTCAAGTCGAACGTCAAGACGCTGAACCCGCTGCTTGAGGCAACGCAAGGTGGTGCATACAACCCGACAGAAGGCCTCGCCGCTCTGCCGTTCCGTGGCATCATCATGGCACACTCGAACGAATCGGAGTGGGAGCAGTTCCGTGGCAACAAGCGAAACGAAGCGTTCCTCGACCGTGTGTACATCGTCAAGGTTCCGTACTCGCTCCGTGTGTCTGATGAGATCAAGATTTACGAGAAGCTGATCAAGGGTGCTCCTGGTCTAGCGAACGCTCCCTGCGCTCCTGGAACGCTGGAAATGCTTGCTCGGTTTGCCGTCCTGACTCGCCTCGTCCGTCCAGAGAACAGCACGCTGTTCTCGAAGATGGAAATCTACGACGGCAAGAACCTCAAGGACAAGGATCCGGAAGCGAAGTCGTACCAAGAGTACAAGGACCACGCAGGCGTCAAGGAAGGAATGGATGGCGTGTCAACGCGCTTTGCGTTCAAGGTTCTGTCTGCAACGTTCAACCACGACAGTTCGGAGATCGCTGCCAACCCTGTCCACCTTCTGTACGTGCTCGAGAAGCACCTGCAGGAAGAACAGATGCCTCCGAAGCTGGAAGAGGAGTACATCACGCACATCAAGGGAATTCTTGCACCGAAGTACGCTTCGTTCCTTGCAGATGAGATTCAGAAGGCATACCTCGAATCGTACAGCGAATACGGCCAAAACCTGTTCGACCGGTACATCAAGTACGCTGACTTCTGGATCCAGAACCAGGACTTCCGCGATCAGGACACTGGCGAATCGTTCGACCGCGAAGCGCTGAACGCTGAGCTGGAGAAGATCGAGAAGCCAGCGGGAATCAGCAACCCGAAGGACTTCCGTAACGAAGTCGTCAACTTCGTGCTGCGTGCGTCGCGGAACAACGGTGGCAAGAACCCGTCGTGGACAAGCTATGAGAAGCTTCGCTCGGTGATCGAGAAGAAGATGTTCGCGAACACCGAAGAACTGCTGCCTGTGATCTCGTTCAGCAAGAAGGCAACGAACGAAGAAGAAACGAAGCACAAGAACTTTGTGCAGCGTATGCGTGACAAGGGCTACACTGAGAAGCAGGTTCGCCTCCTCGTGGAGTGGTACATGAGATATAGAAAACATAATTGAGGTACCGTAGACACGGAAGCATAAATAAGAGATCCTACGGGATCTCTTATTGTTTGGGTCATTATGAAACAGTGCATTGATTGTAAGCTCACCAAAGACGTTGCCGAATACGGCAAACATGCCACAACGGCAGATCGCCTTATGCAACGTTGTAAAGCATGTCAAAGTGCATACAACAAGCAATACCGGACTGCAAACACCGAGCGCATCAAAGCAAACGATAAAGCACTTGCAACCGCTCAAGCCAAAATGCGAGCAGCCCGCACTCGCCAATGGAAGAAGGACAACCCCGAACGCAAGAAAGCAATTGACACGGCTCGCTACCAACGACACAAAGATGCTGGAACGTTAGACAAGTACTACGGCAAGCGTGACCCTGAGGTTGCCCGTCAACGAGCCAAACAATGGCGGAAAGACAACCCCGCGAAAGTTGCATACAACGTAGCAACAGCAAGAGCTCGTCGCCACCAAGCTGTTCCAAAGTGGGTCACTAAACAAGAGAAAGCAGCAATGCGACGCTTGTACGACCAATGTCAGCAAATCACAGAGCAGACCGGTGTCCCCCATCAAGTCGACCATATCTACCCGCTTGTCAGCGACGTTGTTTGCGGTCTACATTGTTTGGCCAACCTCCAAATCCTCACCGCCGAGGAAAACAACCGAAAGAAGTGCAAGGTTGATTATCGCGTAGCGTTGTCGTATGATAATACCTAAGGAGACCCTATGCGCGTTGCAATCTTGACACTTAACCAACCAAACATGAACGGTCGTACATACCCAACGGAGACTGGCAATTCAATCGTTCAACAGATCAACAATGCTCCAACAAACATTCTCGGCTGGCTTGCCCCCTACAACGAGGATGTGAGCAAAGCGTCACACCAAGTTATCTCTGGTTCTGCTTTTGTTGAAAACGATACCATAATTGTGACCATTCAGCCTCTGGATACGCCATCAGGTAGGATTCTATCTGAACTAATGGTAGGAATGTCATTTAGACCATCCGGTACGGGTCTAGTATCTGCAGATGGAGTCGTCAGTGACTACAAACTAACATCTGTTGATGCAACCACAGATCCCGCGTAAATACGTTTGTCCAACACGAGGCTTGTTCATGACATCTGTGATTATCGACCGCCGGAAGAACGACAAGGGCAAGAGCTCCGTTAACCGGCGCAAGTTCATCGAGCGTGTGAAAGACACGCTCAAAGAAGGTATCAAGGACATCGTCCGCGATACCGACCTGAAAGACCTCGCCAGCAGTGGTGGCAAGAAGGTCAAGGTACCTCGTCGTCGATTGGATGAGCCGTGGTTCCATCATGACGGATCTGGAATCAACGACATCGTTCGTCCAGGCAACGACAAGTACAAGCCGGGCGACAAGATCAAGCGCCCTGAGCAAGGTCAGGGACAAGGCAGTGGTGGTTCTCCTGATGGTGACGGGGAAGATGCTTTCACGTTCCACCTGACGAAGGAAGAGTTCCTTGAGCTGTTCTTCGAGAACTGCGAACTCCCTGACATGACGAAGCGGACGCTTGCTGTGATCGCCGAAGAGCAGATTCAGCGAATGGGTTTCGTTACGGAAGGTCCTCCATCCGCAATGAACATCGCGCGATCAATGCGTGGTGCGAAAGCGCGTCGGTCTGCGCTTCGCACGCCAAAGATCAAGAAGCTGAGAGAACTGGAAGCACGTGAGGCTGAGCTCGTCAAGGAGATTGCAGCACGTAAGAGCGCCGGCCAAGACGTCTCGATCGAGGAAGATGCGCTGAAGACAGTCCGCTCCGAAATTGAAGTTCTCAAGCGGAAGATCAAGGCTGTCCCGTACATCGATCCGATCGACCTGCTGTACAACAACTGGTCGAAGGTTCCGATCCCGTCTGTCCAAGCTGTAATGGTTTGCTTGATGGACGTATCTGGCTCGATGGATGAGCGTCGTAAGGAACTCGCGAAGACGTTCTACTTGCTGCTTTACCTGTTCCTGATGCAGGAGTACGACAAGATTGAGATCGTGTACATCACGTACCACTCTCGCGCTCAAGTTGTCGACGAGCAGAATTTTTACTACGGTCACGATACCGGTGGCACGGTTACGTCTAACGGTCTGCAACTTGCACTAGACACGATCAAGGAAAACTACCCACCAGACCTGTGGAACATCTATCTCGCGCATGCTTCTGACGGAGACAACTACCGTCACGACAACGAAATCTGCCGTAAACTCGTGCTGGAGAAGCTACTTCCTCTGCTCCAGTACTATGCGTACGTGCAAATCAATCCGGACGTTGATGATGGCTGGCGTGACGAAGATCAGAACAGTCTGTGGTCGGTGTTCCATCCGATCAGTGAGGAACGCGGCAATGTAGACTGTGCAAAGATCGGCCACGAGTCACAGGTGTATCCTGTGTTTGTCAAACTGTTTGAGAGGAAGAAATGAAGACGTTCGACTCAGGTAAGGATTGGTCATTTGAAGACATCGACGATGCGTATCACATGATTCGCGCGTTCGCTGAGGACAAGTATGGCCTGACTTACTACCCCAACCAGGTCGAGATCATCACCAGTGAGCAAATGCTCGACGCATATGCTGCGGTCGGCATGCCAATCTACTACTCTCATTGGTCATTTGGCAAGCAGTTCGTTCAAGAGCAAGAAGCGTACAGTCGCGGCCACATGGGTCTTGCGTACGAGATCGTGATCAACAGTGATCCCTGCATCAGCTATCTGATGGAGGAGAACACGATGGCAATGCAGTGCCTAGTGATGGCGCACGCATGCTTTGGCCACAACAGCTTCTTCAAGAACAATGTCCACTTCAAGCAATGGACGGATGCTGAGGCAATCATTGACTACTTGGCGTTTGCCAAGAACTACATTCTGGAGTGCGAAGAGAAGTACGGTCTGGAAGAGGTTGAAGCGGTGATTGACGCCGCACATGCATTGAAGATGCAGGGTGTTGATCGGTACAAGCGACCCGCGCAGTTGTCGAAGGCAAAGCAAGAAGCACGCGACAAGGAACGTCGCGACTTCGAGCGCTCAACGTTCGACGACATCTGGCGGACGATTCCGACTGATCCGAAGCTTACAGCAGAAAGCGTTCGTCAGAAGTTCCCCAAGGAACCTGAGGACAACCTGCTGTACTTCATCGAAAAGCATGCTCCAAACCTCGAGCCGTGGAAGCGTGAGATTCTCCGAATTGTGCGGAAGGTGTCGCAATACTTCTACCCGCAGATGCTGACGAAGATCATGAATGAGGGATGGGCTACGTTCACACACTACAACATCATCAACGACATGTATGATGCTGGTCAGGTGACGGACGGATTCATGCTCGAGTTCTTGAAGAGCCATACTGGCGTCGTCAAGCAGCGTCCAATGTCGCAGATCAATCCGTATGCTCTTGGGTTTGCAATGTTCAACGACATCAAGCGAATCTGCCTCGAGCCAACGGATGAAGATCGTCGTTGGTTCCCTGAGCTGGCAGGTCGCCCGGATTGGCTCGAGCAGTGCAAGTTTGCGGCATACAACTTCAAGGATGAGAGCTTCGTTCTCCAGTACCTGTCGCCAAAGGTGATTCGTGACTTCAAGCTGTTCTACGTGCTTGACGACGAGGACAATCCTACAATGCGTGTGGAAGCAATCCACAACGATGACGGATACCGTCTGATCCGCGAGAAGCTCGCTGAGCAGCAGAATGTCAACAACCAGATCCCGTACATGAACGTTGTCAACGTCGACGTGTGGGGTTCGCGTGTGATGACGATCGAACACCGTACAAACAAGAAGCATATGTTGGATGAGGACGATGCCCGCAAGGTTCTCCGCCATCTCGCATACCTGTGGGGATACGGCGTCAAGCTGAAGACGATCGACGACAAGACGAACGAAGTGATCGAGCAGTACAAGTACTTCCCCGACGCAGACGACGACTACCTCGAGGATGAAGACGACGACGGCTAATCCCGCATCGTTCCTGGGTTAGCAGCGTTTCACGCCAGCGAGCTATAAATAGTCACGTACAACCAAATCCCTCTGGATTGGAACACAATGACGACTTATAGCTCGCTGTTTCCTTTTCTGTCTCACGCTTTCCTCCCTGCGGAATTCTCCGCGCCTACCTCCCCACCCCAAGCAAAACCTACTCGTCTAGGAGGCTCTACCCATGTCCAGAAAGCGCGCCCTCAAAGCAAATGCACGTAACAACGTATTCCAACTACAAGAAGCACTCTATGCCAATGGCCGGGCTGTGACAGAAGGCCCAAAGCGCAAGACATGGTCCCGACATGACCTCGAAGATGTCAAACCTCTAACACCCGCACAGCGTGAGATGATTTACGACTATGCGCAAGGTCTCAACATCACCGCATCCGGCTCCGCCGGTACAGGCAAGACGTTCATTGCTCTGTATCTCGCCCTGAACGACGTCCTCAATCCAGAGACAGATACGGAGCGAATCATCATCGTTCGCTCTGCAGTTCCTACCCGTGAAATGGGCCACATGCCTGGGACTCTAGAAGAGAAGGTCGCTCTGTATGAAGCACCATACAAGGACATCTTTCACGATCTGATGGGTCGTGCAAGCACATATCAAGACATGAAGGATGCGCGTCTAGTAGACTTCCAAACAACATCGTACATTCGTGGTGTCACTTGGGATAATGCAGTCGTTGTAGTTGACGAATGCCAAAGCATGACATTCCACGAAATCAACACAATCATGACGCGTCTTGGCCGCAACTCTCGTATCATTGTAGTAGGCGATCTGCCACAAACAGACCTACGTAACAAGAAACACGAAGTGACGGGAATGGACAAGATGCTCCGTATTGCAGGACGTATGGGCGGATTCTCAAACGTGACGTTCACACGTCACGACATCGTGCGAAGCGAGTTCGTCAAGTCGTGGATCATTGCGTCTGAAGACGAAGGCGATTAACAGACCCACCTGCGCAAAACAAAAGGCCGCTTCAAGCGGCCTTTTTGTTAGTCTTGCGCCCGACGCTGTGGATACGGTCGCTTCATCAATGTGAATACTTGGTCGAGGATTAGCTCGTCATCTTGCTGGTGAGCTTCCAAACGACGGACTTGTGCCTGAAGGCGCTCCATCGATACATTGTGTGACTGATCCTGCTGCTGCAGCGATACAATCTCGCGTTCAACGATTGCGATGCGGGTGCTAAATACGCCCCACGCGACAGTCAACGAGACAGCTACTGACACGATTGTGATCAAGTCCTTCAAGTCGAGCGTCTCGGGGAACTTCACAGTGATTCCTTTTGGTTGGCTTGGTGGTTTCGTTGCCATCACGTTCTCCTAACGTTCGGTGATATTTATGGGTCAAACTACTTTCTTCGGCGTTTTACCCTCATCCGATAAATACATCCACCGGTACGGAGGATACTGAATGAAGTCGTCCAAACATACGTTTTGGGTCCACATGGTGCGAGCTGTGACATTCGTTGTCATAGGCGGGGTAGCTTTGACATGCATCTCTCGTGTAATTCACCCGTCACCTAAACCATACTACGCAATCCTTGCACAAACAGCTGCTCTGAAGACAGCAAATATCGAAACCAAGAACGGAGAGCATCCAAATGCAGATCACGTCGGAAGAGTTGCTAAGTAACCTGCCAACAGCACTGTTGGTATGGACGGCACTGACGCTGTGCTGGGGTGTGTACATCAACATTGCGTTCCACCGCATGATGGCGTTTGCAGACAAGTACAAGAAGGGTCGCCGTCCCTCTGATGTGTGCAACAGCAAGTTCATCACACTTGCAAACCTAATCCTTCTCACCTACCTCCTGTTTGAACCACAGCTGTCTGCAATTGGTGACGCAATTGTTGTGGTCAATGTGTTCTTCTCAGCATATCTGCTGTCCGCAACAATCTCCGTGTCGCGCTGGTGGAAGACGAAAGACAAGTACACCAAGACAGACTCGTCGCCGGACGAACACATCTTGACGTAATCACTAGACCCCTGTATCATGGGTGAGTATTTCGAAAGGATACCCACCATGACAGCACAACAAAAAGGCGATAGCCTTGGCGATCGAATGAAGGGATACGAGTCCGTACCCAAGACCACGTTGATTCGCCGCACCCCCGTCATCATTCGCATTGACGGCAAAGCATTCCACACATTCACTCGTTGCCTTCCTGGGCTTGATGACTCTCTCACAAAGACGCCGTTCAGCACAGTGATGCACGCAGCAATGATGTACACAACGCAGATGCTCGTTGAGAACGTGCAGAACTGCGTGATTGGATATACGCAGTCTGACGAAATCTCTCTCCTCCTGCGTGACTACGACGAGCTAGAAACGCAGCCGTGGTTTGGCTACGGTGTGCAGAAGATGGCGTCGATTTCTGCCAGCATTGCAACCGCCGCATTCAACCACTACTTTGGTGACTGGGTTCGCGCACAGGCACAGTTCTCTGACTTCGCGTTGTTTGATTCCCGTGTGTACAACATTCCGAAAGAAGAAGTGACGAACTACTTCATCTGGCGCCAACAAGATGCATCTCGCAACAGCGTTCAGATGTTTGGTCGTTTCCACTTCTCACAGAAGCAAATGCATGGCAAGAACAACAGCCAGGTGCAGGACATGCTGATGCTCGAGAAGGGTGTCAACTGGAACGACCTCAACACATGGATGAAGCGCGGGTCGTGTGTCGTCCGTGTTCCTGAAGTTGGTGCCGTTCGTGATGATGAGATTCCTATCTTCACACAGGATCGCCAATACATAGAACAGCATGTGCTGACACCTGATCAACGCGAGCGCGCTGCTCAAGCGGCACAGGCACTTCTTGTAGTGTGAGGAGCCTATGGAACAATCTCAAGAGCAACAAACATACGTGTTTGAGAATGTCGAAGTGAGGAAGACCGGCCGCAAAGCGAAGAACACCCTTCGCAGCGGCAAGGTTGATGAACTCGTAGAGGTAACGCCCGTTGACGCGATGGCAGGATCGTGGAAGAAGTGGGTGCGAGAAGAAACACTGTTTTCGGTACAACAATGACAACATATCACGATAACGAATACCTCAAGCTGGTTCAACATGCACTCTGTAATGGAGTGCGGAAACCAAACCGCACCGGCGTTGACACGATCTCCGTGTTTGGCTATCAGATGAAGTTTGATCTTCGTGATCGAACGATTCCAATGCTGACAACAAAGAAGATGTTTACCCGCGGAATCATTCACGAGATCCTGTGGTACCTACAAGGTGCTGACAACATCAAGTACTTGAAGGACAACAACGTCACGATCTGGGACGAGTGGGCTCGCGAAGACGGTAGCCTCGGACCGGTGTATGGCTATCAATGGCGTAAGTGGCCCTCGTACGAGGCGGAAGGTGCAGCAATCGATCAGATCGCCGCGCTGATGGACAAGCTAAAGAACAACCCCAACGATCGTCGAATGCTCGTTTCTGCCTGGAACGTAGGTAATCTTGCAGACATGGCACTCCCTCCGTGTCACTACAGCTTCCAATGCTATGCACGACCGCTTGCTGTGATGGAGCGTGTGTATGAGGCTGGACGTCGGTTCCATCCGTCGGAGATCATTGAGAACACTACTGACGCAACGGTTGAGGGTTGGCTCGATGAGGTCAACATCCCGAAGTACGAGTTGTCGCTCCTACTCAACCAGCGGTCTTGCGACATTGGACTTGGTGTTCCGTTTAACATCGTCCAATACAGCATGATGCTGCGAATGTTTGCTCACGTGTCGAACATGACGCCTGGTGACTTCATTTGGAATGGTGGCGACGTCCACATCTATGAGAACCACGTCGACCAATTGAGAGAGCAGCTAAAGCGCACTCCGCTTCCATCGCCAACGTTTGAGTTTGCGCGTCCTGTTGCGTCGATCGACGACTTCAAATACGACGATTTTGTGATCTCTGGCTACACTAGCCATCCTACAATCAAAATGGACGTAGCGGTATAAATATGCCTGCGAACATACCCATACCAGCGCCCTCGCCAGCAGGGGGATCTGTATCGAATCCGGTAGCGGGTACGATCTGGGTCTCCAACGGTACAATGATGTTGTATACCGGTGCGTTGTGGGTGCCGGTAGTATCCGTCCAGGAGGAAGACGAAATGGCTGAATTTGTGGTTACGCACAAAGCGTGGAATGTCAATTCCAAGCGCCTCCTCCAGCAGTTCTCGCAACTGATGAATGAGATCGCTAACGACTTCATCGTGCAACACAGCACGAAGATATACCAGACATACAACTACTCACAAATCCCAGAGTTCTTGGAAGCATATTGTGAGGACCTGATAGGAGAAAACGTAATCACAACGTACGATGTTCTCGGAGATCACCGGAACAACCCCGACGAGGACGTTGAGCGTGGCGTGATCAGGGTTCAAGTCAAATTTGTCCAGTTCAACTGTCTCAATGTAACGACGATCGACTTCACGATTCGGAAGAAGTAAAAAGAGGGCCCCGAGGCCCTCTTTCCATATCTGTTGTCCCCTATGTAAAAAGTCCGTATAGTAGCCCGTAGATATTGTCTACGGAGCACGCCATGATTTCATTTGCCGACGGGAAGCGACTGACCAACGAGATGTTCGTCCTCGGATCGTACGAGGATGTTGAGGTTGGGAAGATCATTGAGCTGCTGGTTGCGGCTGATGAACTGTACTTCAACGACGAAGAGTCGTTCATTGACGACAGTCAGTACGATGCGCTCAAGCAATACGCGTATCGGTTGGCACCGGCTGATGTGTACTTCACCGGCGTTGGTAGTGCCGTTCGCGGTGGCAAGATTGACCTACCGTACAAGATGGGTTCGTTGAACCAAGTGTACCAAGGCGACTATGCCAAGTGGGCTGCAAAGAACAACCTGGCAGACGAGCTGATCGTGGTCTCAGACAAGCTCGACGGAGCGAGTGCAATGCTCGTGTACGGCGTCGACGGCAAACTGCAAATCGCCTACTCACGTGGAGATGGTCTGCAGGGCGCCGATATCACCCGCCACGTTGCGAAGATCCACAACGTCCCTCGGCAGATCGCCAATACAACGGGCAAAGCGATTCCGATCCGTGCTGAGAACATCATCTCACCCGAAGCGTTCAAGAAGATCAACACCGGCAAGTTTGCTCGTGGTGGTCGAATCTACAAGAACCCCCGGAACATGGTTTCCGGTCTGATGAACTCGTCCGAGAACCACCCTGAGGTGTACAAGGCGATCGACACGGTTGCGTACGAAATCGTTGGCTCTTCGCTATCCAAGGTTGACCAACTGGACCAGCTGGCTGCGTGGGGGTTCAATGTCGTTCGACACAGCATCCACCAAGCGAACCATCAAAACGACGACACGCTGACCAAGCTGCTCAACGAACGCCGCAGCAACTCGATGTACGAACTTGACGGTGTTGTGATCGACATCGACAAGGCGGCGATCCGCGCTCGTCTTGCGACGGACGACCTCAATCCTGAATACGCCGTCAAGTTCAAGGTCGCTGATGCGTCGAACCTGGCAATTGCAACCGTCAAGGAAGTCGAGTGGAATGTGTCGAAGGACGGCTACCAGAAGCCTCGCGTCAAGATCCATCCCGTTGACCTCGTTGGTGTGACGATTCAACACGCAACGGGGTTCAACGCCAAGTTCATCTACGACAACAAGATTGGCCCTGGCGCAAAGGTCAAGATCACTCGCTCTGGTGACGTGATCCCGTTCATTCTCGAAGTCGTCGAACCGGCAGCAGAGCCGCAGATGCCAGAAGGCGACAACGTGTGGACGCCAACTGGTGTCGACCTCGTTGTCGCTGATGCGGGCAACAACGCAACCGTCAAGTTTGAACAGCTGAATGACTTCTTCTCGTCGATCGACGTGCCGAACCTTGGCGAGGGGAACCTCCGTCAAATGTTCGACGCAGGTTTCGAGACGCCGGAGTCGATCATCCCCCTGACGCAAGAAGACATCGGCAGTCTTGTCGGGTCGATGGCGATTGGCAAGAAAATCTTCAAGGGAATGCGCGACAAGTTCACCAACATTCCAATGCACGTTCTGATGGGTTCGCACTCAGCGTTCGGCCGTGGCGTTGGTGTGCGGAAGATGAAGAAGCTGGAGGAAGCATTCCAAGGTGACATGACGAAGTGCGCGAATGTTGTCAACATCACGCAGGTTGAGGGGTTTGAACACAAGACCGCTTCGAAGATTGCCGCTGGCTATCCGAAGTTCCAGGAGTTCCTCGGCAAGGTCAGCAAGTACGTGACGATCGCTCCGTTCGTTGCTAAGAAGCAAGGTCATCTGTCTGGCAAGACGTTCGTGTTCACCGGGTTCCGATCGAAAGATTTGGAGGCGGCTATCGTTGATGCAGGCGGTACGATGGGTAGTGCTGTCAGCAGCAAGACAACATACCTCGTCACCGCCGATGCTGATAGCACGTCTGGCAAGGCCCAAAAGGCTCGTGAACTGGGTGTGCAGGTGATCTCTCAAGACCAGCTAAAGGACATGCTATGATCGTTCCCCAGGTAGTCGACCTCGACTGGCTGCACTATTCGATTGATCTGATCCAATCTGGTCGCTACCGGTACCGCGCTGAAGGCAAGACGGTCGCCTACCTTCACCTCATGCTTGGCGAGTATGAGGTGGGCGACCCCAACAACACATACTTGTACGTTGGTCAAACAACGCGACACACGGAAGACGTCAAGCAGGATTTCGTCAATCTGATCCACCGCACATATGGTGAACGGGCTGTGTCATCGAAAACGAACAACGTTGTGGTTACTTCCTCAGGACAGCGATTCTTCTTCATGTCTTTGGCATCAATGACGCCTCAATCGATCCGTGGTCTATACATCGACAGGATCTTCTTTGACGTTGACGATGCGACTCAACGCGAGTACGATCGACAGGGTAAGCTGCAAGAGCTGTTCAACAGCTTCATGCCGGCTCTAACGTACAGACACGGGGACGTAGTATGATTCACGGAGAAGGTGTTGGTGGTAAGTACAACGTGATCATGGAGGGCCGCAAGGCTGAACTGTTCAAGGGTGTTACGCCTGCGACGTACGATGCCAAGGTTGATGAACTGATGGTGTTCAAGGACATGATTCGTAACTGCGACATGTCACAGTTCAACGAGTGGTATGAGCTGTACAAAGACAACCATCATGTAGTTGTTTCGCGTCGTCGACGCGGCATTATCGAGGATCTGCAAGATCATGATGACTGACCATCAGAAGCGGACGTTTGAAGAATTCACGCGCGGGATGGATCCTGCGCAGAAGGAAGCGCTCCGTCAGGAGCTTGAGCGTCGTCTCAAGGAGAAAGAAAAGCTCGATGAGATTCACCGTGAGTGGATGAAGGCACAGCAGTTTGCTGCAATGACGCAGCAGATGATCAACGAACGCAAGCGACAGCAGTACGCTGTGATCGTTGCCGTTGACGAGCGCGGTGGGTTCTCCAAGGACGGCCAAATCCCGTGGCACTATCCGGAGGACTTCAAGTGGTTCAAGCAACACACGGACGGTCAGATCTGCGTGATGGGTCGGACAACGTACGAAGACATCAACAATCGCCTTGGTGACAAGGCTGCCGAAAGTGTCCTGCCAGGTCGTAAGTGCTTCGTTGTTACGTCGTCGCCGCTACCGCGTAACAACGCAACGGCGGTCAAGACGATCGGTGAAGTCGACAAGTACCTGACGGAAGGCGATCTCGATCGCACGGTGTTTTTCATCGGCGGCGAGCGAATCTACCGTGAAGGGATTGCCAAGGCTGACCTTGCGTACATCACCGTCGTCAACAAAGACGTTGATGCAGACAAGTTCTTCCCCGTCAACTACATCCTCAAGCACTTCGAACAGCACCGGTTGTTCAAGACAGAGGGGTCACCGGACCTTCGGTTCGTGATTTTCAAGCGGCGACGTTGACTTTTGACCCAACTCGCTGTACGGTAAAGACAAACGAGTTGGAGAATCAAAATGAATACGTTGCTCACGCGTGATGCCTTCCGAGAAGGTGTGTTTGCACGCGACAATCACAAATGCGTTGTGTGTGGTGCGCCTGCTGTTGATGCGCACCACATTCTCGAGCGCCGTCTGTTTCCTGACGGCGGCTACTACCTGAACAACGGTGCGTCCGTCTGTGCGGAGCACCACATGGCGTGCGAGATGACGACGATCACCGTCGAGCAGATTCGTGAGTATGCAAACATTCGCAAGCCAGTCCTCCCACCACACATGTACGACGACACGACGTACGACAAGTGGGGCAACGTTGTTCTCGATGACGGCCGTCGCCTTCGTGGTGAGCTATTCAGCGACGAGAGCGTCCAGAAAGTCCTCAAGCAAGGCGGCGTGCTCGATACGTTCGTCAAGTACGTCAAGTATCCTCGTACGTTCCACCTGCCGTGGAGTCCCGGAATGCATGACGATGACAGGATGATGCCTGACGTTGGTATCTTCGAAGGCAAGCGCGTAATCGTTCACGAAAAGCTGGACGGCGAGAACACGTCGATGTACAACGACTACATTCACGCTCGCAGTGTGACGTCTGGCGGCCATCCGTCGCGGAATTGGATCCGTGCGTTCCACGGTCAGGTGTGCGCTGACATTCCTGAGCAGTGGCGGTTCAACGTCGAGAACATGTATGCGAAGCATTCAATCAAGTACAACGATCTCGACACGTACGGCTACCTGTTTGCGATTTGGAATGAGAACAACGTCCGTTTGCCGTGGGCAGAGACGCTTGAATGGTGTGAGCTGACAGGGATCCATCCGTGTCCGTTCTTCTACTGGGGACCGTACGACCGAACGAGGATCGACCTTGCGTACAAGGAGTACTCCAGCAAGCTGAACCGCGAGATTGAGGGTTACGTGATCACGATCGACGAACCGTTCCATTTCAGTCAGTTCAAACACAGCGTCGGTAAATACGTACGCAAAGGACATGTTCAAACCACACGCCACTGGATGTATGGACAGCCAGTCGAGCCGAACGGCCTAAAACCAGGCCTAACCGGGTTTGAACGATGGAGGGCAGAAGGGACCTAAGTTGAAGTTGCAAGAGATTTTCGAGGCCGCAGAAACGCGCGGCACGTATGCCGCTGTCAAGTTTGATGAAGACACGAAGGACGCAATCCTCGAGTACATCAAAGAACACGACATTCCAAACCCCATTAGTCGGGACAAGATGCACTGTACCGTGTTGTACAGTCGCAAGTACTGTCCTGACTATGAACCTCTAGGGAAAATCGATCCACCGTGGATTGGTGAGCCGACCAAGTTTGAGGTTTGGGAGTCACGCGGCAAGCTACGTGATGAGGAGCCAAAGCGCTGCCTCGTGTTGAAGTTCAAGTGCGACAAGCTGAATGAGCGCCACAAGGAATTGATGGATGAGCATGACGCTACGTACGACTTCCCCGAATACAAGACGCACATCACCCTGTCGTATGACATTGGCGACATGGACGAAACCAAGCTACCCGATATCCACAAGTTCCTTGACGTGATCAAGATTGTCGAGGAATATGGTGAGGATCTTGACCTAGACTGGGCTAAGAACAACGCCAAAAAAGACGACTGATGCGCCCGTACAAACACCTGCCGGGGTATCTTCATCGGTGGCAGGTGTTTTCATTAGGACGCCTGCGCGTGAGGATCCATGAGATTCTGTCTGAGGATCGAACTCCGTTCCTTCACACACATCCGTTCCACTACTGCTCGATCGTCTTGTCGGGAGGATATACAGAGCAGTATGCTGACGGTGACGCACTAATCACCAAGTCGTACCGACGCGGGTCGGTAATCTTCCACGGAAGCAAGACGGCACACCGAATCACTTCAGTCGTTCCCGGCACACGAACTTTGTTCGTCACTTGGCTGGCGAATGGTATGGAGCAAGGATGGACCCTATTTCGTCACCCAAGCGTCCCTCAACCATCAACATACTTTGACGCGCGTGACGGCGTATACCAAGACGGAACTGGTTTTCGTAAGCGACAAGATGGCGTATGGTATGCACTGCGACACTCTCAGGAGGCCGCACAACAATGCGATCGATTGTCGATCCACCAAGACATACCTCAGGAGCGCGTAACATGCATTGGATAATGCAGCAGGACATCTTCAAGGAAGAAGGCTGGAAGAGTATGGTTGAAACGCTCGAACGGTTTAACCTTCCTTACTCCGTCCATAAGGTCGTCCCATTCGTTGGCGAAATCATGCCCGACATCAGTCCCTAAGGTCCTGTGATCTGCTTCGGAACGTACTCACTGCGTCATCTCGCAAAGCGGAAAGGTTGGTATCCAGGTGTGTTCGACCTTGAGCCGTTTGACTTCTCAGTCCAGCTCCAGCACTGGGGCAACCACATGCTGAACGCTGATAGCGTCGTTGCGCCGTTCAAAGACCAGACAGTCTCCGTCCCGTCGTTCGTTCGGCCTGCAAACGACACGAAGTACTTTGCAGGCCGTGTATTCGAGCCCGAAGAGTTCAGAGACTGGAAGATCAAGGTGTGCGTTTTGGAAGAGGATTACGGCAATTCTCTCACGAAAGACACGTTGATTCAGGTCTGCCCGATCAAGGAAATCCTCAATGAGCACCGGTTCTGGATCGTTAAGGGCAAGATCGTCACTGCGTCGACGTACAAGATTGGGCCGCAGATTCACTACCAAGCGCCGGTCGATGAGCGGTTCCACCAGTATGTTGAACAGCGCGTTGCAGAGTGGCAACCCCACGATGCGTTTGTGATCGACGTGTGCGATACATCAAACGGAATCAAGATCGTTGAGATCAACACGATCAATTCATCCGGTTTCTACGCTGGCGACATGCAGAAGCTAGTGTTTGCAATGGAGGAGGCTTTCGATGACTCATGAACTAGAAAACATCTACGACTTCGTTGACAACCATGTCAAGGGACCGTGGACGCAGCGCGGTCAAGAAATGGTCCTGTACCGCCACCCCGAAGAGCGGTTTGTTGTTCGTCGTGAGACGGCTGCAAGCCACGTATCGCTTTGGCGGCACGACGTTCTTGCTGAGGCGGGGATCTATGATGCAAAGATCGACGCGGAGGAGTTCGGACGTCGGTTCATGGAGACGGTTGGCGACAACCTGTCGCCATACGACATCATCCATCTGATCAAGCACATGCAGGCATACATAGATGGGTGGAATGCTGTTCGTGTACGCAATGGTCATCCTCCGTTGACCATCGACAATGCAGATCAGTAGCACACCACGAGGCTCTATGGTTGGAGAAGATCATGAAGAGTGTGGACAAGACGGAACAACGACTGAAGGAACAGTACGACGCTCTCGGCGAAGTATTGACTGCAACGAACAAGCGTGACGTGCGTGAGGCGCGGAAGCGTCTCAAGCAGCAGATTCACAAACACGAACGGAACGTCGGTAAGCGCCAGTTGCGCGACCTGTTGACAAATTCCGACGATTGTGAGTAAATAGACACATTGCTGTGAAAACTGCGCAAGCAGCCAGAAGCGGACAGAAAGAGTTCAAGACGGGGGTTCGATTCCCCCCATCTCCACCAACAGCACATGCAGTCATGCCCTGTAAGCATCGGCCGATGTGAACAAAAGACCACGCTGGTAAGGTAATCCAGGATGTGTGTTGCTGATGGGGATGACCTGGGATCGATTGGGCGATGAGTATCGAAGTGGACAGCACGGTAGGCGATGACCGTAAATCAAGCAAAACACTTAAACGCAAACGAAAGCGTCTACGCCCTCGCAGCTTAAAAACCTGTGCGGCGGGAGGTAGGGATACCTTCTCACCAAACCATCCAGCAGCCCACTTCGGTGGGCTGTTCCTTTATCCGGTGTTGGATAAATAGCGGCACAGGAGAATACAATGCGATTGTACGAACTATTCGAGCGTGAAGATACGCCGTTGGCGTTTACACCGCGTGTCGGTGCCAAGCATGTGACGATCAAACCAACCCCGGAAGAACAGCAGCTGTTCGACAAGGTGGGGGTGACGAATGCCGTCCAAGACATGTATGTCGTTCACGCATACGTTGAGCCAATCGCCGCGAACCAAGAGATTCAAGACCGTCTCAAGTTGCGTGCTGGGTACTCCGACGCAGAATCTGTTCGGAAAGTGATCGACACAGCAATTGACGCAATCCTCAAGACGAATGCCGCAGGTATGGATCGTAAGTGGGGGCAAACACGTCTTGCTGTAGAGATGTTCCAGAACTGGGTCCGCTCTGCACGTAGCAAATTCGTGATCGTTCCGATGCCATCTTCATCGCCGGTCGTCAAGATGGTTGCACAAGCACTATCAGACAGGACAAACGCACCGATTGTTGACATCCTCGAAAAGAACCCGTACCCGCCCGTCTCCCACAAACTGCTAACGGACCGCGATCGTAAACCATACGATTACGCTGCAGCAAAAGCTGAGCTCGATCGTCTCGAGCAGGCAATCGAGCAAGCAGTTGAGCGGAACGACGAGCAAGGTTTTGAACAGGCAACGCTCGCTCATGAAAAGCTCAAAGCTGAACTCAAGCCGTACTCCCGCAAGACACACATGCGCGACTCTGGCTCGTTGTACGGAGCGGCATACTACAAAACGATTCGTGCCCGGGACCAGGTCGACACAAGTCGTCTCCGCGACGCGTATGTGATGTTCGTCGACGACAACATTGTCACCGGCCATACAATTGCTGATGCCGTTAAGGATCTACTCGCTAGCGGTATTCGCCCGAAGGGTATGCTCGGGTTTGCCCCTCACATGTTCAAGTAAGTTTCTACGGGCGAATTTGCTCCTATATACATGCGTGCGCTAACATTAAGGAGCATGCATGAGTTATCAGTACATCTTTAACAAGCCGCGGCGTGGTCGTGGAGGTGATGATGAGGAGCATGAGGAGATCAAGTTCCCTTTCGTCGACATGGAGAAGAAGCCATACCGTCAGTTTGACCAGACGTTTGCTGCATCGCATGTTCACTTCTACCTAAGCAAAGCAATCGGTGAACCAGAGGGCTACACGGACATGATTCACCGAATCACCGTTGCGGGTCCGTCAGATGTGATCTTCATCCACCTCAATACGCCGGGAGGCCAAATTGACACGGGTGTGCAGATCATCAACGCAATGCAGAACTCACAGGCAAAGATTGTGACAGTGTTGGAGAGCGTTGCATACTCGCTCGGCACGTTGATTTTCCTTGCGGGTGATGAGATGGTTGTCAACGATCACTGCATGATGATGTTCCACAACTTCAACGGTGGCCTAATTGGCAAGGGCAATGAACTTGTTGCAGAACTGGAAGCAACCGTCAAGTGGTTCGAAGCTCTCGCACGTGACATCTACATCCCTTTCCTGACAGAAGAGGAATACGTCCGAATCACAAAGGGTGAGGATATGTGGATGCAGTCTGCAGAGATCCGCGAACGCCTTGAGCGAATGGTCAAGATCATGGTTGAAGAGATGGCCGCAGCACAAGCGGCTGTAGAGGCTCCCGTCAAGGAGGTCAAGAAGGCTCCAACCAAGAAGGCACCCGCCAAAAAGGCTCCAGCAAAGAAGCGGCCCCGCAAAACTGCTGAACTTGCCTCAACAGCGTAACTGTCGTAAAGTGGAGCGATCATGAAAGCTCCAACCCTCGAAGAGGTAATCCGCAACCACGTCTCGATTCAGCCGCGCGCTAACGCCCGCGGCTTTTTCCCTGTGCTGTGTAAGGTTTGTGGCGATCATGGCAAGAAGGGCAAGCGTGCAGGGTTCAAGTTTGAAGGTGACACGGTTGGGTACAACTGCTTCAACTGTGGACATGGTGCCGGCTACGATCCGTCAAAGCACGAACACATGCCAAGAGACATGGTCACCGTTCTTGAGGCTTTCGGGATTCCAGAAGTTGACTGGAGCCCTGTTCTGTTTGGCGCTTTGGCATCGCGGCAAGACGGAACTACACAAGGGAAACGCGCTGAACTGATCAGCATCGAGCCTGAAGAACAACACTTCCCATCCTTCTTCTATCCACTAACGGATGACCCCAACGATGAATGGGGTCAGTATGCAATTGAGTACCTGACGGGACGCAATGTCGATTGGAGGTCGCACCCCTTTCACCTCGTCCGAAAGCACGATCATCCCGACAACGAACGTTGGTACGGTCGACTGATTATCCCCGTGTACAAAGGGGACAAACTCGTATTCTGGCAAGGACGGGATTTGACGGACCTGCACGTCAAGAAATACCTCAGCCTTAATGTACCCAAAGACAACGTGCTCAGCGGATACGAACACATCGAGGACCACAAGGACGAGCCGCTATATATTGTTGAGGGCTGGTTCGATGCGTACCACCTCAAAGGGGTGGCTGTATTTGGGAACAAGATGACACAGAGCCAGATAAAGTGGATCAATCGCTCTCACAGACAGAAGGTGGTGATTCCGGATAAGTTCGGCGACGGTCATTTGCTTGCGAAGCAAGGATTAGACCTTGGCTGGTCTGTCGGCCTCCCCGACATCGGCTCATGCAAGGACGTCAGTGACGCCGTTGCAAAGTACGGACTACTGTACACCCTAATGTCAATCAAGCAGCAAACACGCGAAGGGTTTGCTGCTGAAGCTCAGCTTGGAATCTACTGCCAAAATGGAACAACACGTAGCTCGTCGCCTACTAAAGCGACACCTAAGAAGAAGGGGTCATGAGCCGGTTGTACTGACAGCGCGGATTGTTCGGTATTGGTGGCGAGTGTTGAATGCAGCTGTATTTTACGGTAAACTCCCCAACCCAAAAGAGATCAAGTTCATCGAACATAAGACGTCGTGGGCTTGGGCAATACCTGATGAGCACGGTGCGGTTAGTATGTCGATCGTGCCAAAATTCAAGACGCGTAGGCTGTTCTTGACAATTGTCGTCCACGAGATGGTTCATGGGTGGGAACATATGCACCACAAGAGGATGGGTCACGGGAAACGGTTCTTCGAATGGAAGTACCGGATTCGTCGAACGACAACGCTACGTCTTGAAAGACTGGTAGGTGAAAGATGAATACACAACCAATGGACTGTACGCCGGGAATGGATCCCGAGAAAGAACTGCGATCAGATCTGTGGCCGACAATGTCGCTACCACAACTGCTGCAACAACAAGACATCGCGATCACAAAGGTGTCAAAGTTTGCTACGATCGTCGGAGCGGGCGCACCCCCCTCTTACATCGCAATCTACAACGCCCTCCAGGAAGCGTTGAGTGTTCTCAACAACATGATCGACAATCGATCGCAACAAAAGAAACGCAAGGAGTAACATGGCAAAGGACAAGAAGTATACCGGCGCAGACATTCTCGCACTGTCTGACCGGGAACACGTACGTCTGCGGACGCAGATCTATCTGGGTAACATGCACCCCGCTACGTACAACATCCCTTTGCTGACAGAGGACAAGTTTCGGATCAAGGAGGTTGAGTTCATTCCTGCCGTCTACAAGGCGATTGGTGAAGTTGTCGACAACGCACTAGATGAGTTCTCGCAGATCACGTCGAAGATCAAACTGCTCAAGTTTGATGCGAAGCCGGAAACTGGTTGGTACTCCGTTTCCGACAACGGCCGTGGAATCCCAATCGACATGCACGCAACGGGAAAGCGAACGCCTGAGGTTGCTCTCGGTAGTCTGAAAGCTGGCCGCAACTTTACCGACGAAAAAGAAGTCGGTGTGATTGGCCAGAACGGTGTTGGTGCTGCATGTACGAATTACTGCTCGAGTGAGTTCGACGTTACGATTCACCGTGACGGCAAGAAGTACTACCAGCGATTCGTCGATGGTGCTGACAAGGTATCGAATCCGAAGATCACGCCGTCATCGTCAACGAACACAGGAACGCAAGTGTCGTTCCAGCTCGACCCGCTGGTATTCAAGAACGTTGCGCTCCCCGAGGAACTGATTCGCAATCGCGCAATTGAGATTGCTATGACGAACCCAGATGTCACCGTTGAGTACAACGGTGAGCGTTACAGGTTCAAGAAGGGACTGCTTGATCTCGTAGCGCAGATTGCTGGTGACAAGGTGTTCTACTGCTTCGAGATCAATGAGCCGACTCTGACAGGTGAAATCTTCATCGTCCTTGACGCTCACGACGGAATTGATGAGCAGATGTACACGTGGGTCAACAGCTCTCTTCTGTTCGATGGTGGCAAGTGCAACACACAGTTCTTCAACGCTCTGTTTGATCGTGTTGTTGGTCACCTCGAGAAGGAAGCAAAGAAGACGAGGACGGAAGTCACCCGCAACGACGCACGGCAAGGTCTGCTCGTTCTCGCAAACTTGAAGATCAAGAACCCCGAGTACGACAGCCAAGCGAAGACGCGTCTTACAGGTCCTGATCTCCGCAAGGAAATCACGGCAGTGCTCGACACGCATTGGAAGATGTTTGCTCGTCGAGCAGAGGGTTGGCTGGGAGCCGTACTTGAGCGCGCAAATGAGCGTCACCACAAGCAGGCGAATAAAAAGGCGCAAGACGAGCACGAGAAAAACCTCCGCAAGCGCGTTCCTGGTCTGCTTGATGCAACGAGCAAAGATCGTGCAAGCTGCCGCATTCTGATCACGGAAGGTGATTCTGCAAAGAGCCAGATCTGCGAAGCGCGTGATCCTGAGACGACCGCAGCGTTTGCTTTGACGGGCAAGATCAACAACGTGTACGGCAACACGCCCGCACAGGTGTTGAAAATGGGAAAGATCACCGACCTCCTTGCAGCGATTGGATTGACACCTGGGAAGCGGGCTCTTCGCAGTTCGTTGAACTATGGCCAGATTGTGATTGCAACCGATGCCGACTTCGACGGTGATGACATCTTCACGTTGTTGATCAACATGTTCCATCAGTTCTGGCCTGAGTTGTTTGACAAAGGCTACGAGCCGATTGTGTACCGACTGGTTGCTCCGAACGTCTGCCTCGTCAAGGGCAAACAACGAATCCACTTCTCGCGTCGTTCAGACTACGAGAAGGTCAAGGACAAGTACAAAGGGTACGAAGTTCGCTACTACAAGGGTCTTGGCTCTATGGCGCCCGAGGACTGGGAAATGGTCCTGTCGGGAAAAACAGACACGATGATCCCGATCGTTGACGATGGGGACATGGAGGAAGTACTATCGCTGCTGTTCAGCGATGACTCCGATGCACGTAAACAATGGCTAACCAAACATGAAGATAACACCTGACACACTGCGCGTCCGCTATCTGGACGACCTGCAAAAGCCGGACATTCACCACGGCCGTACGACACCAAAGGTTCGTAACGTCGAGGCGTGGAAGAAGATCACATCAATCGTCCCCAGTGAGCGACGAGCAATCAACCCATTCCAAGGTGATGTGTGGGTGTGGAGTGACATCCACTTCGGACACAACAACATCATCAAGTACACAGCACCGCATCGTCCGTTCCAGACGAAGGAAGAGATGAACGAGGCGCTGATCAACAACTACCTTGCTGTAGTTAAGCCGGAGGACGTTGTGATTTGGGGTGGCGACATTGGGTTCATCTCCGAGAGCGCAATCAACGACATCCTCCACCGTCTTCCCGGCTATAAGGTGTGGATTGTTGGCAACCACGACCTTCACCGCGACGGAACTGTGTACAAGCTGCACTTCGACGAGCGGCACCTGTGCATGCCGCTCGACATCGTTGAGCCGGACGGAATGGAGTACCAGTTGCACTTCACGCACTACCCACTGGATAGTGTCCCGTCCAACAGCGTTAACGTTCATGGTCACATTCACCAGAACCTCGCTAACCCGTGGAACATCAACATCTGCGTCGAGCACACTGGCTGCGCTCCTCTCAATCTGCGTGACGTGTGTGCACGCGCCCGCGCATACCTTGAAGCAAAGTAATGGCAAAGAAACCTGAATCCTCTGGGTACATCAACGAACGTCGGTATGGATATTCGATCTACGTCATGCAGATGCGAGCAATTCCTGCTGCAACGGATGGTCTGAAGGCTGGCGGCCGCCGCGTTCTGTGGACGGCGCGCGATGGCAAGAAGTACAAGAGCGCAACGCTAGCCGGCGCAACAATGCCGATTCACCCGCACGCTTCACCCGAAGGCGCGATTGATACACTTGCCGCTCCATACGGGAACAACATTCCGTTGTTCAAGGGTGATGGTGCTTTCGGCACGCTGCTCAACCCAACTTCGTACGGTGCAAGCCGTTACACGTCCGTCACAACGTCGAAGTTCACCAACGACGTTGTGTTCCGTGACATCGAGATCATTCCGATGACGGAGAACTACGACGGCACGCTAATGGAGCCAGTTCACTTTCTGCCGCTTGTGCCGATTGCGTTGATCAACCCTTCAGAAGGGATCGCGATTGGCTTTGCGACAAACATCCTTCCACGAGCGCTTGATGAGATCATTGTTGCTCAAATCTCCCATCTGAAAGGCGCCAAGAAGCTATCTAACCCAATGCCAAAGTTCAACCCGATTGACGATGGCGCGTACGCTTCGGAAGAGACGGATCGGGGGATTGCGTACTACTTCAACGGGCACATCGAGGTCAAGGATTCGTCAACTGCAACAATCACCAAGCTGCCGTACGGTCAAACGCACGAGAAGGTGATTGGGAAGCTTGATGATCTGCTCGAGAAGGGGATCCTTGTTGACTACACCGATCGCTCGAAGAATGTGATCAACATCGAGTTGAAGTTCAAGCGCGGCTACCTCAAGACGGTCGATGATGTCGACCTGTATAAGTCGCTCGGCCTGACCGTTCGCCACATCGAGAACCTAAACGTCCTCGATTTCGAAGGCAAGGCTGTGTGGAACACGACGCCCGTTGAACTGATTCGTGAGTTCACCGACTGGCGGTTGAAGTGGTATGTCACACGGTACGAGCGTCTTCGCGACCTCCTCGAGATCGACCTACAGCGTTACTACGACATTCGCACGGCAATCAAGCACAACGTTGGAGGCGCAGCTCGCAAGATTCAATCGCGCACAGAGCTGAAGGACTTCCTCCAAGAGATCGGGATTGCCCACCTTGACTACATTGCCGATCTCCCGATCTACAGGTTCACGGAAGAAGAACGCCTGAAGAACGAGGAGCGGATCAAGGAAGCAGAAGCACAAATGCAAGAATACCTTGATCTGTTGTCCTCGGAAGACAAAAGGAAGAAAGTATACATTGCTGAGCTGCAAGAGGTGCTGGCAAAGTACACCAAGGGTACATACAATGACTAATGAGATTGATGATCTCAAGGAATTCAATCAGCGTGTCAACTCCAATGGAGACACCGCAAACACAGCGATTCGCAAGCGTCGCAACAGCGATGCTCCGCTAGCCGTCGACAGCGACAAGCCTGATTCAATGGTCAAGGATACGCAAATGTGGGCTGTCTACGGTGGCCGTAGCTACAGTCCGTGTGAGATGGCTGTCATGCAGATGCCTGCAGGTCAGTACACTGTCGAGATCTCAAACCAGCTTGGAATCTACTTCAAGCGGACTGACGTCAACCTCGACGAACTCGTACAGCTGCCCGATTCCGTCTCGGAAGAAGTGATCACAGAGATTGAGAACTTCTGGCTCAAGGAAGACCACTTCCGCAAGTTCGGCTTCCTGTGGAAGCGTGGCGTTCTGATGTGGGGTCCTCCTGGCAGCGGTAAGACGTCAACGCTCCAGGTTGTCTCAGAGCGAATCGTCAGTCGTGGCGGCCTGTCAATCTACGTTGACGATCCGGACATTGCTGCTAAGGGATTGAAGCTGCTCCGTCTGGTTGAGCCAAAGCGACCGCTCGTCATCATGCTGGAAGACATCGACGCAATCATCGACAGCCACGGTGAAAGCAGCTTGCTCGCACTGATGGACGGCGAACTGCAGATCGACAACGTTGTGTTCGTCGCAACGACGAACTACCCAGAGCGACTGGACAAGCGGTTCATCAACCGCCCAAGTCGCTTCGACATCGTCAAGAAGATCGGCATGCCAAACGAGACGGCTCGTGAGACATACCTCCGCGCTAAGAACGTTCGCCTCGGCGAGCCTGAAGCGGCGGAAGAACTCGCACAATGGGTTGCACTGACAAAGAACTTCAGCGTCGCACATCTCAAGGAACTGATCGTTTCCGTTGAGGTGTTTGGTGTGAAGCTAGAGCAAGCCGTCGCCCGCCTGAAAACGATGATGGACTACTCGCCAAAGTCGGCAGATGGTGAAGACCGAGGTGTTGGCTTTACGCGATGAACCTCGTGGAGGGTCATAAATATCACCGTGACTAACCTCATGGAGACACACTATGACCAATACAGAAATCCTAAGCATTGTTGCCAGCTTGATTAGCATCATTGGCGGCCCCCTGAGCCTGTACTTCGCATGGAAGGCAGCAAACAAATCAACCCAGGCTGTTGAGGGGGCTAAGGAGCTCTCTCGTCGTTTGACGTCGCGCAACCTGTTCAAGCCAAACGGAGACGTCGACAAGGTGTAACGGAGGATAGATTGAGCAAGCACCACATGCACGCCGCTTGCCGGATTGTGCACGACATCCAGACCATGACCACAGATGAGCTGGAGGAGCAGTATGGAATTGAAGTCGACAAAGACGACGGCACTGTGTGGGACCCCTGTGAATACAAGTCATTCGACGACATTCACGAGTGGGCCGCGTTCATGCAGGAGATGGAAGAAGAGGATGTCGCTGTTGCGACATCCTTTGTGAAGACCGGTAAGCACCGGTACGATGATGACTACTAGCCGATGTAGTCGAATGTGGTGACGATCGTGATTGGATCGATCGGCTGATTGCCGCACCGTGCGATCAGATCGTTTGAGTGGACAGGCTTCTTGCCCTTACTCCGATCCAACGACCACGTCAAGTGGTATGTCTTGCCATCAGGCCTTCGGGAGCCCTTGTCCACCGTGCAGACAAACGCTTCCAGACCGTCCTCTTCGACATAGCCAATTACTTCCACGTCAAACCGCGGAACGCCGTACACCAGATGTCCGTAGGGACCAGCCACACGCTCGACGCCAAATCGATGCGTTACGTGATGACCGATCCACTCCGGATACTTTGGAGGAAACAAAGCCGCCAGCTTCTGGCGGCTTTCTTCCGTCAGGACGAAAGCCTCGTAGCTCACAGACCGAGCTCCTTCAGTTGAGCGATTGAGTCCGCTGCGCTGGTGTGCAAGACGCCAATGCCGCCTGCCGCGACCCACGGATCGATCGCCTTGCGGCGGTCATCGATCAGGACCACAGTAGGACCTGCGTATTGCGACTTATGCACAGCATCGCGAACGAACCGTGCGCTGTTTGCGATTTCATGGCCGAGATGCTTACGCACCCAAGCCCGCTTTTCGGCGGAAGCGTTCTGCACGTGACCGGTTGCTGAGCAGATGACCAGAGGCTTGCCGGTCGTTTGCAGGTATTCCCACAGAACGAACGCGTCATCCATCGGATCCATCGACTCAAAGAACTTGTGACCAGCACGAACATGCGCGTCGATCCGCTTCCAGAAGTCACGCCGGAGAACCTTGTTCGTGGGATCGCCGGGATGTGCTTCGGGGTTGATGCCGGTGATCTCAACCGCGCGCTTGATGAAGTTCACCAGCACGCCGTCCAGGTCAACGTTGATTTCGGTTACGACTTTGGTCATTTTGATTGCTCCATAATTCAATACGCGGAGCATACAGCAAAAACAAACCCCAGACAAGCTGGGGTTGTATTGTTACGTTGATGTGACGATCACTGGCAGGCGACACACTCGTTCTTGTCGTTTGATGCCTGAACGCCAGCCATGCTGTACACGTAGTACAGACCCAGAATGTCTGGGTTCATGAACGCTTCGCGATGAACGTCGTTAATGTAGCTTTCATCTTCACCTGCTGAGAAGAACAGGTTCAGACTCTGCCACTGATCGATGTACTTGCCACGGGCTGCAGCCATTCGAATGATCACGTGTTGGTTGATCTCGAATGCCGTCTTGAACACAGCCTTCTCATCGTCCGTCAGCCACGATACGCGCTGAACGCTACCCATAGCTTCACGAACTTCCTCAACGTTCTTCTTCGTGTACACACCCTTTTGCTTCATCAGCTTGAGGAGGTACGGATTGACGCGGTCAACTTCACCGCCAGCAGTCCGCTGTGTGAACACCATTGCTGTATCGGGGTTGATACCTTCCGACACGCCACCCATGATTAGCGCTGTACTCTTCGTTGGTGCTACAGCAAGCAGATGGCTGTTTGCACGACCGTAGCCTTTGCACCATTCAGGCTCGCCCCACCACTCAGCAATTTGCTTCGTAGCTGTTTCCGCTTCAGCGCGAATGTGGCGGAAGATTTCCTGGTTCAGCATGTGAGCCTCGAGCGACTCGAAAGGCATCATCTCTTGTTGGAACAGCGAGTGTAGGCCGCACACCCCAAGACCAAGAGCACGACTCTTCTTCGTGAATGCAACAGCGCGCTCAAGACCGCGGATGTTCTTGGCACGCTCAATGAATTCTTGAGCAACGCAGTCAAGGAACACGGTTGCAGTTTGGACAGCGTCTGTGTCCTTCCAATCGCGGTAATGGACGACGTTCATGCTTGCTAGAACGCACGTGTACGTATAGTCGATGCTCGAATGAAGTGTGATCTCATTGCACAGCTGAGCAGCCTTGACATCAAGGTTGTGATCAACGTACCACTTCGGACGCTTTGCGTTGACCTTGTCGGGGAAGAAGAAGTATCCCTTACCGGTAACCATCTTCGTCTTCAGAGCCTTGGCGTAACGATGGAGCGCTTCTGGGTCGCGTGCAACGAGCCTGTCGATGAATGCGTTCGACACATTCCAGCCGATGTTGTTGCCGTCGGGGTTCTGCTCAAGATACGTGACGACTTCAGAGAAGTCACCGTGATCGATAGGAACGTAGCCAGCCCAGCTGCCGCGGCGCGCAGTACCCTGTGAAACGTACTCCATGTCCTTCTGGAATCCCTCAATGATTGGAAGGATGCCGGACGACTTACCGCCACCGAAGATTTCAGAGCCGCGAGGACGAATGTCACCGAGATAGCTCGATGTTCCGAACCCGTACTTCGTCAGCATTGCAGTCTCTTGCTTACCGCGGTAGATCCCAAAGATCGAATCGTCGAGGTAACTGCCAGCACAGCTGACCGGCATGCCGCGTGTTGTGCCAGTATTTGCCAACACTGGTGTTGAAGGACTCAGCCAGCCCTTCCACATCACATCAAAGAACTTGCGAGACCATGTCTCGGGATCCTTTGTGTGAGCTGCGAGCGTGCGTGCAATTCGCATGTACTGCTCGTAAGGGTTGTCTGCCTGATACAGGTACTTCTCCTTGAACAGCTGCCACCCACCGGTGCTCCACCATTCAGGCATTAGACCTTCAGCTTGTAGTTTCTTGCGCTCTTCAGAGAGCTTTTGGTAAAGATTGTCGCTCATTGTTGTTATCCGTTAGAAAGTGAAACCACGTTCGTCCCAATCGCGTTGGTACTGGTTTCCTTGTGAGTTGAAGAAGTCCTGCATCTGGTATCCGTTGATACCGCGATAGAACCAGTCCGCCACAGGGTTGTACTCCACTTTGTACAGATTCTCATAGCCGAGATTTCGCAGGCATAGGTTGATGCGCGACTGGGCAAAGTGCTCGAGCTGGAGACTTGTGATTCCCTCGATCTTACCCTTCTCGAAGATTTTCTTGATGATCTGTTGCTCATGCAAGAACACAACCTCTGCCGCAGCAAATAGATCGTTGCGGAGTGACTGCTCATCTTCGTCAGACAGCAATCCTAGGTCTTTCAGCTCTTGCTTCAGTGTGCGGAAAAGCCATGCCGCAGCCTCGGAGTGGAGGTTCTCGTCACGCGACGAGAAGTTGATTCCACTGACGACGTTCAACAGCTTGTTCTTCCCTTGGCTCTGGAAGTGCTTGAGGAACGCAAAGCTGCTGTACAGAACAGCACCTTCGCCAAACGTAAACGCTCCGAGTGCTCGGAGATCGTCCTTGTTCTCAAGCGTCTTCTTCAGGAACTCAACACGGTCACGGAGGATAGGGTCCTCGAGGTACTCGTTGTAGAACTTGTCAGTTGCAAGGCCAAGCTCCTCGTTGATCTTCGAGTAGAACTTTGCGTGAACCTGCAACTCCATAGCACCAAACATTGCAGCCATCGGTTGAATGTCGGCAGCGCGTGGGAACTTCTTGAACACGAAGTTCAACCAGAACTCATCGCCAATGATCTGCTCATACTTCGTAAACAACTTGAGCGTCGTAATCGTAGCGTGACGTTCTGCCTCTGTCATGTTGACGAGGATGTCTTGCTTGTCCTTGTGTACTTTGACTTCGTTGTGCGGCCAGAAAACGTTTGACTGTTGGTCAGCAAACTCTACTGCTGCTGGGTAGTCGACGGTGAATGTGTGTTTAGGTGTTTGGATTTGCGGAATGCGTGAGCGCGTGCTTACTTGCACATCTGTCATTGCTTACCTCTTTCGAATTGTTGTTATACGGGTAGATGTTCAACAACAATACCACGCTCCCGGAGATAGCGAATCCCTTCGTCTGTTCGATACATTTCATCATAGCACACATGACGGATACCGGACTTTCGAATCATTTCAGCGCAGGGGAGGCAAGGGGCTGTTGTCACAAACAGGGTTGCACCATCACCCGTCTCGGGTGATTGTTCTAGTTTTTTGATGGCGTTATGCTCTGCGTGAATCACCTCGGGCTTTGTGGCACCTTGGTCATCTTCACAGCAGTTGTCGTGACCGGGAGGAGTACCGTTGTATCCGATCGAGATAATCCGGTCATCCTTGACGATCACGCACCCAACCTGCCTACGATTGCAGTAAGAGAGCCCAGCATAGACATATGCTGCTTCCATGTGAGCTTTTGCTTGACGTAACTTCATAGGTGGCTTATTTAGTGTTCTTGTTTTCAAACCATCCCGGGTCAAAAAACCATCGGGTACATGCAGGGTTAGACTATCTTCGATTGTCACTTTTCCTTCAACGGTTGACATTCGATAGGTGATCCGTATAGTGAATCATGTTCGTCCGCCGGTGTTGGGGTTCCAACACCATGTCATCAACCTGCCCACAGAGGAATCTACTATGGCAGATCGTGAGCCGCAGAAGGAGAAAGACATCGGTCAAATCGTCCGATATCTGGTCGCTACCTTCAATCAAGCGACGTCGAAGCTGGAACGCCCGTTCCGTGGCAAGACGTCAGGTCCCAACCGCACGTACCGGCTGCAAACCGAGTTCGCCTACCGGCTGAACGAAGTGATGCAAGGTCCGCGATGTGTTCTCCAGAAGAACATCGCGGAGTGCAACGAGTTCATCGACGAAGTCGTCCAAGAACTCGCGCGTGAAGAAGCAGAAGCGCAAGCTGCTCGCTGATCTTTTCGCCGTCCTCGATGAGCATAAATACCCCGGCAAAGGGGTAAACAATGCTCATCGAGGATATCATTGGAACGAGTGTCGGTCTTGGCATTCGCGAAATCCAAACCATCAAAGCTGAATGCTCGCAGTTCTTGAAAGAGTCTGCGGGCTTACCGTTGTTGAAAGCTCTCCCCTCAACGTACAACAACTTCCACAAGGTCAAGGTCCGCCTCCAAAAGCGGAAGGATACCGTGACAGAGGCGTTCGATAAGGCATTTGGAAACCAGTTCGTTAACCTTCGTCAGCGCGCTGTGTTTGCGTATCCATCAACGCCGGCTCTATCAGAAGGTACGGAACCATTCTACGTGTTCCCGATCAACGGCTACAAGTACCTGTATAGCAAGGAAGTAACGAACTCGAGTAGTGACTACAAGCGTGTGATTGACACGCTGTTTGAGCAGTTTGACGACGCATCGAAGGCAACGGAGATCGTCACAGATCTGTTGAAGTATACGTACTCGACAGAGAACCTCCACGAGGGGATTGTTTCTGATTCGGAAGTGATACTGTATGGTATCCCTTTCTACTATGCAATTCGTGTCTCTGCAAGTCAGGGGTACGGCAAATTGCTGTCCAACACCCATACTAAATAACAACAAAGGGTACACTATGTCACGAGACCTCATCTTGTTTGCACTTGCAAACGGCGCCGAAGTTATTGGCCGCATCGACTCCTATCATCCTGAGAAGGACGAGTTCACGCTCGAACATCCGCTGGTTATTCGTCCTGTCCAGCGCGGACCAAACGACTTCGCTCTTGACCTGTTCCCCCACAGTCTCGCCAATCCCGAAGGGAAGCACCGGTTCAACCGCTCTGTGTTTCTCTCCGAATCAGAGGACATCCCCGCACCTCTGGAAAAGGCATACCTCGAGCGTACCTCGAAGATCATCCTTGCAGGACAGCTTGACAAGCTCGAAGGGCTGGTGAAGTAAGATGCCAAAGGTCGTAGTCCGAGGCGAAAGCGTCTATCAATGTGACGTGTGCAGTCGCAGCATCCGTGTCCCCACAATCAAGCAGGGAATGGACGTGTTGCAGCGCTGCATCATCACGTATGGATGCCAAGGAAAGCTGCATCGGGTTACGCAGGCAAAGCAGATCAACGAAACGCCCGCATTCCCTCCAGAAGTGGAAGGCGTGCAGGATTGGTTCCAGCGCCGCGTGCTGTACACACACCTCCAGCCCGTCCAAGCTGCTACATGGGTGATCAAACACAACCTCGCAAGTCGACCCGTCATCCACGTATACGTCAATCGCATCGTTGATGGTGAGGAGCAACTGGTCACGTTCCGTCCCACAACAATCACAACTGTCGACCTCAACACGATTGAGCTGACGTTTGATGTTGCTGAATCCGGCCTCGTCCAATGTATTGCACTTGCGTCACAGAACGCAACCAACCCTCTGTCAACTGCTCCAACAGCAGCGTCTACAGTGGCTACACAAATCACAAGCAATACAGGCGAACTGACACTCGCCACGTTGAACTCCGATCCGCTCGTTGGCCTTGGATTGACGTATTTGACCTCAGGTGCCCTAGCAAATGTGACAATTGAATACGCAGGTATCGATGCAGCGCCGTCGGTTGAGTCCCCTTGGGTTGGTTCACAGATTGCAGTGATCAATGGTAAGAAGTACACGATCCGTAGCTTCAACCTAACAACGACGCCACTGGCGCCGTCATACTTTGGTGCTGGTGCTGTGCCTAACGGTTCTGCATTCTACGTCAGTAGCTACAACGGTGCACCACCAACAACTGGTGAAGTGCTGATTCTTCTCGGTCGCGCTCCGTATGCTTCGGTTGACCGAATCACAGACAGTTACATTGACCTTAGTCACATCAGCACGACTGCCCCTGAACTGTTTTACACAACGGGTGTTGGGTATGCTCAACCGTCAGTCATCCGTTCAACGTACCCACCTATTCTCGTTGTATAACCCCTGCCGAGTATGCTATCATAGCACTCGCTAAGGAGTAGGTATGGAAAACAATAACAAGCAACGCCTACTGGTGGAGTACATGATTTCGTCTCCAGATACGTTTGCCCTGTGCAAATCTATCGTCAAAGCTGACTACTTTGATCCAGACTACCGCAAAACAGTCGACTTCATTCACACGTACTACGACAAGTACAGTGCAACCCCAACACCTGACATGATCCTAGCGGAGACGGGTCTTTCGCTGAAGAAGCAGACCGTCACCCGTGACCAGATCGCATACTGCTCTGATGAGATTGAGGCATTCTGCCGTCGCAAGGCGATCGAGAAGGCAATCGTCAAGTCAGCAGGTCTGATTGGTGAGGGTGAGTATGGTGAGATCGAGCAGATGATCCGCGACGCGATCTCTGTATCACTCAATCGCCAGATTGGGTTGACGTACTTCGACACACCGCTGCAGCGTCTCGAAAAGATGGCTGAGAAGCCACAACGTACACCAACCAAGTGGACAGACTTCGACGACCTGCTTGGCGGTGGTCTTGCACGTACAGAGATGCTACTGTTCTCGGCAAACTCCGGTGGCGGTAAGTCAATCACGCTTGCGAACCTTGCGTTGAACTTCCTGACGCAACCAAAGTACCCAGGTTGCAAGGACAAGATGGACGTCTTGTACATTTCCCTGGAACTGTCTGAGGAAATGATCGCTCAGCGATTCGACACGATGTTCACCGGCATCCCTTCCGTGATCTGGCAGCAGAACTACAAGGACATTGCTGACGCAATTGAGATGCTGTCGCCTCACATGGGTCGCTTGACAATCAAGCGGATGCCTGTGGGAACAAACGCAAGTGCAATCAGGGCATACCTCAAAGAGTTCGAGCTGAAGAACGGGTATGTCCCCGATATGCTCGTCGTCGATTACCTCGACATTATGGGTGCAAACGAACACGTCTCCGCAGATAATGTGTTCGAGAAGGACAAGCGAGCAGCGGAGCAGTTGAGGGACATCGGCTTTGACTATAACATGTTCATCGCTACTGCATCACAACAGAACCGTTCTGCTATTGATGCACAGGAACTGAACCACAGCCACATCGCAGGTGGTATCAGTAAGGTGAACACTGTTGACTGGTATGTGTCGATCATCATGAACGCACAGATGAAGGCAGCAGGGGAGATTGGCTTCGCGTTCCTCAAAACACGAAGCAGCGATGGCGTAGGGAAGCAAATGTTCCTCAAGTGGGATAACACTTCACTGCGAATTCTCAACCACAAGAAGTCTGAGGAGATTGATGAGGATGGAGTGATTACATCTAAGGTAGCCGACAAGAAAGCCGGCCCTACCCGAAAGCCTCGTTCGTTTGACGAATTGTTCGACACAGACGAAAATCCATAAATACACGTCCATACCCCATACATGGAGAAACATATGACACCGGTACAACCAACCCTAACAATTGCGATTGACGACGCCGTCTACGAAGTCGCAAAGATGAGCCCGCAAGTTCAGCAAATGGTCGCGTATTTCGACGACTGGCGCCAGAAGGAAGCAGATCTGACTTCCGAAGTGCTTCTGGTCCGTGGTGCGCTCCGCGACCTGCAAAACACCCTGCTGCAAACGATCCAAACGGAACGTGCAGAAGCGCAGAAGAAGGCTGAAGCACTCGGTCTGATTCCTCCGAAGGATGAACCCGCTGCTGGACAACCAGAAGGAGAGTGAGATGCAACTGACAGAGAGCCAGATCACGTCTATCGTGTACGAAAGCAAGTCAAAGGGTGAAATCACATCTCGTGTCATTGTCCCTACCTCAGTCCCTGCGGACTTTGTTCGCGCAATCGATGTCAGCGATCTGACACCTGCAGAGCGTGAAGAGATGGCTCAGCTACACGCTGAGTACCGCCAGTACCGCGAGCAATTCCTCGCAGGTATGTTCAACTTCGAAACATGGGTTGAACACTCGAAGGGCAAGACGGTAACGCCGAAATGGCGAGCGTTCAAGCTAGACGGCTTCAAATGATAACAAACCCCGTGCAAACGGGGTTTCCTTTTGCTGTCCCATAAATACCGCGACATATTCCGAACAAGGACAGCACTCATGAATCTGATCAAGACAATCAATGCTGCTACGGCTGGCAAAACCAAGGCATCCCTGCGTGAAGACGCAGCTGGCGGTGCCGTTGGCGCAGGCGCAGTTGGCGGCTTTGCGATGCCGCTGTTTTCGTCGTTGGTAAAGCGCAATGCCCCCAAGGCAAAGGTTAAGCCCGATGGAAAGCCGGCTAAGAAGAAGGGTCTCGGCCTGAAAGAAGCGTACCGTACTCTGTCGGAAGAACTCGACATCAACGGCGGTGGTATGGGCGGAACAAAGGCGCCTGGGGTAGACTTTGATTCTTCGGGTGTGATTGCTAAGCTGAAGAGCCTCGAGAATCGTGAGAAGTCAGACAACCGCGACACTGTGACGTTTGGCCTTGAGGATGACGACGGTGGTCTTGTCCGCGTGATCGTCAAGTCGGAAGAAGCAGAAGACTTCGAGCGTGCTCTACAAATGTTCCTCGTAGACCGCGAGCAAGAAGATCAAGACATCCCCGAGATTGCTGAAGTTCTGTTCAAGCTGAAGGATCAGTTCTCGATCGTCGACGTTCAGTGGCCTGAAGTCGAACAAGACGAAGAGCAGGAAACGAATCTCGAAGGCGGTGAAGGCGACATGGGTGAAATGGGTGCTGAGGGTGGAGAGATGGATCTCGACGCTGGTGGGATGGGTGGAGCTGATACCGGCCAAGTCCAAGACCTGCTGACCCAAGTGATCGACATGATGAAGGCTGACGCCGAGGCGCGCAAAGCAGAAGCACGCGCCAAGGAAGCTGAAGCCAAGGCAAAGGAAGCTGATGCGATCATTGCTCAGACAATGGCGCGCGTCAAGCAAGAGGAGCAATACCTCGACATGGAGACGCAGGAAAAGGCTCGTAAGGAAGAAGAGAAGGAAGCTAAGCGTCTGGCAAAGCTCGCAAAGTGGAAGCACGAGATGTCACAGGAACACGGAATTGAAGACGAGCCGTCGTTCGATGAACCAGCAGCTCCCGCTCCAGAACCTCGTGTAGCTCCTCGGGCAGCGCCTGAAGAGGAAGAAAGCACAATGATGGGACCTCCTCGCTCAAAGCTGCGTCCTGTCAAGAAGGGTGCAACAATCCAAGGACGCGTTCACCCCCACAAGATCGCTAGCTACATTCTCAACCGGGTCAAGTAATCATGCAGATGTCATTCAAGCAGTTCCTGGAAGTCGTCAACGAAGACCTCGACGGCGATATCAACAAGTTGATGAGCGACATCTCTATGGTTGATGCACAGATCAATCAGCGCACACAACCGCTGATCGCTCGCAAGAATCAACTAACAAAGATGTTGGCTATCAAGCAAAAACAGAAGATGGTGGATGATAAACGCGCTGGACAACAGGGTGACCAACAACAGGGTCAGCCTATGCAGCAAGGAAATCGAACAGTTACACCGGGAAGCTCCGGTACTGGAACGCCTGGCAGCTCTACAGCACCACAATAACATCACTTGTGTTCACGCATCTTTCCGTAATCAACCCCGTTGAACTGAAGACGATTGAAGGCCCAAAGGGACGATTCTACATCACCCCCGAGGGCAACAAGTATCCGTCTATCACAACGATTCTTGGTGCTGGTGACAAGCCATGGCTTGCAGATTGGCGCAACAGTCTCGGTGCAGATCGTGCCGACAAAGAGATGAAGCGGGCTGCCGAACGAGGAACCGCCGTTCACTCAATGGTTGAGAAGTTCCTCAACAACGACCCAAAGCCATCTGAAGGGCACAAGCCCGAGCACATTCCCGACTTCAACATGCTTCGTGTGTTCCTGAAGCGGATCAACAACATCTACACCCAAGAAACAGCACTGTGGAGTGATACGCTCCGGACCGCAGGGCGCGTTGACTGCGTTGGTGAATACAACGGCAAGCTCGCGATCATTGACTTCAAAACATCGACGAACAACAAGAACCAGTCGATGGTTCAGGATTACTACCTCCAAACAACAGCGTATGCACTGATGTTTCAGGAGCGCTACAACATCCAAATCGACGACATTGTCATCATCATGAGCGTTGAAAAGGGCGCTGTTCCCCTGATCTTCCAACAGTCTGTGGAACCCCATATCGAACCGCTTCTGCACCGCATAAATACGTACCACACTACGTACGGAGCAAAGTAATGGATGATCAACACAAACTAGCGGACGGAGACCAAGGCTCTGTCCTGGGAAACACTGCGCAAATCAAGTTTGCGCAGGTTGGTCGTACTGTTGAGGGGAAAGTCGATACCGGCGCAACGACGTCGTCTCTCCACGCTACCGACATTACGATCAACAAGGCCCGCGGTTCTGTCACGTTCCGTAGTGAAGCACTGTCAAGCAACATCATCACACTCGACCTAGACGGTGTGCAGGAAGTACATTCTGCTGATGCGGGTGGTGTTTCTCGTCCTGTTGTTTCTCTCGATGTTGAGGTTGATGGGACGCCCGTACATGGCGCAAAATTCAACCTCAACGACCGCAGCGGAATGGACAGCCAAGTATTGATTGGTCAGAACATCCTCAAGGCTGGTGGATTCACGATTGACCCAAGTAAGGACGAACCACCTCAGCGCGTCGAGCAGGTTCTGTCAAACAAGCCAGACATCAAAGAGGCGGAAGTGATCAAAGCACTAGAGGTGCTCGCTGAGAACAACGTCACACTATCGCAGATCATCACATACCTGCAAACGATCGCCGTTAACAAGATCCAGGAGTAACAAGTGGAAAAGTCCCCGTTCTATGTCGTGCAGGAATTCGTATCGCCGTACATGTGCGAGGACTTGATTGATGCCTGCGACTTTAACGTCCCCGACGAAGATAAGGACGGCCACTATATCAAGACAACGAAGACGTGCGAGCGCGCAGAGGCAGTGATCTACGATCGCCTGCTGTACTTGCTCCCTGAGCTCCAAGCACACTACGTGTTCCAGTACAAGGGAACCGAGCGCGTCGAGTTCGAATGGTTTCCCGAAGGCAGCAAGGGAACATTCCGCAGCGAAAACAGTGAATACGTGCGCAATAAGTGGCTTCGTACACGGGCGCGCGACTTCACAGCAATTCTGTTCATGAGCGACTACCAAGAGAAGATTCCGTTCGAGCAGGACTATGAAGTGTACGGAGGGAAGTTGGAATTTGTGCAACACAAGTTCGGATTCAACCCGCAGCGCGGAACGCTGATTGTGTTCCCAAGCGATCCACACTTCATCAACGTGACGTCTGACATCCGTGCAGGGGACTTGTATCAAGCCCGCGTACAGATTGCTGCGCAGACTCCGTATATCTACAGACCCGACATGTTCCCGGGCAACTACACGACTTGGTTCAAGCCTCTATTGCAGGCTGGTTGATCTAAAGTCGGATCCTCTGTATAACATTTCGAGCGACGGTTGTCGCTTGGGTAACTTTCTTTTGACGAAGGAGCCATGATGAGCTTTCATCCAACTACCAACGTCACTGCGAGTTTGGTTTTGTTCGTAGTGATTCTTGCAGGAAGTATCACTGGGCTATCCAGCACTTCTGAGCAGTGGCAACCAGAACCGGTCCGAGACCGTGTAATCGAAACCGTTAAGTCAACGCCCGCATTCATCTCAAAGAGTCTTGCAGACAACATGAAGATGGTGTTTGCAATTGGTCGCGAAGTCGGCAACCCTGAGACGCTCCAAGCGATCCTGCTAAAGGAGACGAGCGGCGGGACGTCTATCCTGATTGGCAACCGCAACTCTCCTGTTGGCAAGCGTTCGTACGGCGTGATGCAAGTGCAAGTTGTTGCGGCGCGTTCCGTCCTTCAGCGGTATCCGAAAGTGTTTGCACGGTACTTCCCGAATCGGACATACAACTCTGTCCTCGACGAGGAAGTGATCGCACTGTTGCTGACGAACAACGAGGCAAACATCCGTATTGCTGCACACCACTTCCAGCTGTATCTGTCTCTGTGTGAGGGGGATTGGGAGAAGGCTGTAGCTGCGTACAATGCCGGAATTGGTGCCGTACAGAACATTGCAGTGCCTGCAGAGTTCCAGTACGTGATTGACGTCAAGAACAAGATCGAAACGATCGTGCGACCTTTCAACGACAAACACGGGTTGAGTTGACACTATCACTCATCCCCTGTACCATACCTATAACAACTTCCGAACATAAGGAGAACAACAATGGCGAAGTTCGCAAAGAAAGAGAAGCAACCGAAGGACGGCAAGGGCAACATCATGGCTGATCCGGAGATGCGCAAGAAGTTCAAGTCTGCGCTCGCTACCGTCACCCACTACCTCCAACAGATCGATGATCAGAAGGAAGGTATGAAGGAAACGATTGCCGATCTCTCTGCGGAGTACGGACTCGACAAGAAGACTGTTCGCAAGCTCGCCGTGACGATGTACAAGCACAACTACGGTTCACTGCAAGAGGAGAACCGTCACTTTGAGCAACTGTACGAGACGATCATCGAAGGCAAGTTGCGCGATCCAGATGATGGCGGTAACGCCGACCCCCTCGACAACGAGTAAACAAAGGCCCCCTCCGGGGGCCTTTTTGTTGCCACGTCCCTGCTTTGTTCTGTATAATGCGCGGGAACCTTGGAGCAATGGATGAGTTACATTTCCGCAACAACAAAAGAAAACAAAGTATACGTGTGGGAGCGGACGGAGGATGGCGAGCGCGTCGTTCGTGACTTTCCAGCACCGTACTACTTCTTCTATGACGACGAAGAGGGTGAGTACACAACAATCTACGGCACGAAGGTGTCGAAGGCGGAGTTTGAGACTGGCGCTCAGTTCTATACCGCAAAGAAGGAGTACGCAGCGCGTCGAATCAAGACGTGGGAAAGCGACATTCCTCCCGAGATTCGTCTGCTGTCGAATCGATACTACGGCAAGGCTGCCCCCAAGCTAAACATCACGCTGCTTGACATTGAGGTTGACTACGATCCAGAGATGGGCATCACCGTCCAGGACATGGTTGCTCTCAATCCATACGCAGAGATCAACTCCGTCGCTCTGATTCATTGCTGGAGCAAGGAGATTGTCGTTCTCGTTGTCCCTCCTGAAGAAGGATGGGATGAGCAACGACTCCAACGTGCTGTCAACGATGCAGCACCCGATGCCCCAATCGTCAAGGACCTATCTGTCCGCTATGTCGTTTGTCAAGACGAACGCGAGCTTCTACTCAATCTGATCGTTGAGATCGAAGACAGTGATGTGATTGGCGGATGGAACAGTGACTTTTTTGACATCCCATACATTGCGCAGCGAATCGCTCGCGTCCTTGATGGGGAGACGATCTCTCTGGAAACGGAGGAGGGATTCAATGAGATGACGGGTAAGCCAACGCTAAACTACGTCGAGAATCCGAACCCGATCGTGTCCAAGGCTGGTCGATTCCGCTGGCTCAAGAAACTCGACTTCCCCGTTCATGGCCAACCGACGTTCCGTGCTGTTCCCAACACTACAACGGGCAAGCTAATGGGCAACACTGTCGACCTGATAGGTCGAATTCGCGTTGACTACATGAACTTGGTCAAGAAGTATGAGCCAGGTGAGAAGCCTTCGTACAAGCTCGAAGCGATTTCGGAAGACGTGCTGGTCGACGACAAGACGAAGCAGCCACTCCTACCAAAGCTGAAGTACACTGGCAACCTGCACGATCTGTATCGCAACAACTTCCCTTTCTTCGTCCGGTACAACATTCGAGACACGGAGATCCTGTACGGATTCGAACAGAAGCTCGGATACATTGACATCGCAAACGTCAACTACCACCTGTCTACGGGGTTGATGACGCACGTTCTTGGAACGCTGAAGTTGGCAGAGCTCGCTCTGATCAACTACTGCCACCACGAAATGAAGCGTGTCGTCAACAACGTTACGGAGCCTGAGATCGATCGTGCAATTGATGGAGCATTGGTTCTGCTGCCGCAAGTTGGTCTTCATGAGTATGCTGGGTCAATCGACATCAACTCACTGTATCCGTCTGCAATTCGCTCGCTTAACATCTCACCAGAAACTCTTCGCGGCCAGTTTACTCGTAATGTCAAGGACTTCCTTGAAATCGCTGCCGGTTCGTTTGCAGAGTGCACAATGGTCCTCGAGCTGACGAAGGAAGAGATCACAATGTCGGCTTCCGATTGGCGTGATTGGCTAATCGAGCGCAAGTGGGCGGTCTCTGGCTACGGTACAGTGTTTGATCAAACAACGCAGGGATTCATCCCAGCTCTCTTGTCAAACTGGTATGACTTACGCAAGAAGTACCAGAAGATGAAGAGGGAAGCCAGTGACGCTGGTGACTACGAAAAGGCTGGTTACTACGACCGTCTCCAGTACGTGTACAAGATCAAGCTGAACAGCCTGTACGGTGCGTTGACGAACTTGTACTTCCGGTTCTACGACCTCCGAATGGGTGAGTCGACGACAGGTACCGGCCGTGCTGTGTTGAAGCATCAGTGCCGTACGGTGTCAAAGGTTCTCGGCGACGGGTACGACGTTGAGTTCCCTCTCTACGATACAATCAAGGGCGCAGAGGAGTCTGGTTATTCGGAGGATGAAGCGCGTCTTGTTGCTCTAGAAGGTCCAGTGTTCAACGGCAAGCACCATTCTGATGCCGTCATTTACGGCGACACCGACTCGACGTACTTCAAGACGTATGCTACAACGGCTGAAGAAGCGATTGCTGTTGCTGACAAAGTTGCAGAGCAAGTGAACGCGTCGTATCAGGAATTCATGCGTCGTACGTTCCTGTGCAACCCCGGATACGACACGATCATCAAGGCAGGACGAGAGATTGTATCCGATCGCGGGATCTTTGTTGACAAGAAGCGATACATCCTCCACCTGATTGACCTCGACGGCAAGAAGGTCGACAAGATGAAGGTGATGGGACTCGACACAAAGAAAACGACGTTGCCTGTCGAAGTGTCGAAGAAGCTAAATGGATTCATTGAGCGATACTTGAAAGGCGAATCGTGGGAGGACATTTCTCAGTCGATCGTTGACTACAAAGACGAGCTGCTGAACTCCGACGATATCACGTTGATTGGTCTTCCAAAGGGGATCAAGAACGTTGACGAGTATGCGACAAAGTACGCTGATGAAGGTGCAGATGCACGACTCCCTGGCCACGTTGCGGCTGCAATTCACTACAACGAGTCGCTCAAGCGGTTTGGGGACAAGGTCAGTCAGCCGATCTCTTCGGGAATGAAGATCAAGGTGTTCTACTTGCTCGGTAGTCACGGCAAGTTCAAGAGCATTGCGTTGCCGACAGATATTGAGGTTGTGCCACAGTGGTTCGTTGACAATTTCAGGGTGGACAAGGAAGCTCACATTGAACGGTTGGTAGATAACCCTCTTTCCAACATCCTCAAAGCCATTGGCAAGCAGCCACCCACAAAACAGAGCATGCTCGTGGATAGTCTGCTTGTCTTCTGACAGGAGACAACATGAAGAACATCCTGATCGGCATTGCGCTGGTCATCGCCGGCTGGGCAAATGCCCAGCCGGTTTTGGTCAATGCACAATCCGCACTCGTAATCGATGCAGAAACCGGTGAAGTGATCATGGGCAAGAACAACGACCAAGTTCGTTCAATTGCCTCAATCACAAAGCTGATGACTGCAGTCGTTGTTCTCGACAAACAGCTTCCTCTCGACGAAGAGATTGAGATCACAGCTGAGGAAGTCCACGGAACAATGCTTCGGGGTAGGCCGACGAGCGGATCCCTGCGAACGGGAACAAAGCTGACACGTGCAGAACTACTCCACCTTGCGCTGATGAATTCACAGAACCGAGCCGCATATGCACTCGGTCGTGCATACCCTGGTGGGATTGAGGCATTTGTTGCAGACATGAACGCTAAGGCTGTCGAGTTGGGAATGGTCAACACAAAGTTCGTTGATCCCACCGGACTATACAACGAAAACATGTCGACGGCGGATGATCTTGCTAAGCTGGTCACAGCATCTGCGAACTACCCCGAGATCCGCGACTTCAGCACGTCTACGTCTTTCCAAACTACCGCATTTGTCCAAAACAAGATGCGCAAATTGGGGTTCGGCACAACGAATCGACTACTGACGAAGGATCATTGGGATGTCGTCGTTCAGAAGACGGGATACATTCGTGCTGCTGGACGGTGCTTGACGATGATGGTCAACATTGCCTCACGCAAGGTGATCATCGTTCTACTGAACACATCCGACGCCCGGGCACGTGCGCTTGATGCAATCTCCGTCATGTATTGGGTTGAAAATCAGCAAGTTGCAACGCGTGCAAAGCTGCAGGAGCTCAGTCCGTACAAGGGGCAACGCAAGCGGAAGCGTTGACGTACACGCCACGTTCTGGTACAGTGTGAGGTGAAAACTATAACAAGGAGAACCTCACATGCGGGTTGACCAACAATCTCTTGCCTACATTCAGAACGTCGTCAAGACGGCTGAGATCGTAAAGATTGGCAGCATTATCATCGAACCGGATCGCGTTCGTGCTGTCGACGAAGATCGTACAGTAGTCCTATTCCAAGACACCAACGTTCCAACGATGCCGTTCGGCTCGATCGGTCTGAACCGGATCGATGTATTCTCGTCGCGGTTTGACATCGCCAAGTCAATCGACAACTTCGAGATTGATGTCACGGTTGAAGGCGAAGGTACGAACACTTATGCACGCGCCCTTACGATGAAGGCGAAGGGAATCAAGATTGACTACCGCTGTGCTAATCCAGCAACGATCCAAGCACCAAAGGGCCTGAACGATGCGCTGAAGTATCGCGTCCGAATGATTCCCGAAGCGGTTCTGTACATGCAGAAGGGTCAATCGGCAATGGGTGCAGACGAGGTCACTCTGATTGGTGGCGCTGACGGCGTGACGTTCGAGCTGGCAGACATCAACAGCGACAAGCTCGTGTACAAGTTTGCTGACGTCGTCGACAAGATGCAGAAGGATGATGGGACCGACCCAAAGTTTACCCATAAGTATCCACTGAAAACACTGCAGGCGTTGTTTAAGCACAACCCCGACGGCAACTTCTACTTGACGTCGCGTGGGATGCTGAAGGTTGTCGTTAACAACCTCGACCTGTACGTCCTACCAAAGACCTAATCATGTTCAAAGCACTATCCGACTGGTGGAATCGCGACAAGATTCGCGAACAACGTATCATGGCAGAGCTCGAACGCTACAGCCAAGCCCTTACACAAGAACGCGAAGAGCGCGCCAAAGTTGAAGCAGAACTTGCTGATGCAAAGCGTGAAGTTGGCCTCGTTCGTTTGAAAGAGGAAGCGGATCGTGCAAAGCGTGAGGGCAAGGAGCCGTGGGTTGAGATCAAGAGTGCTGATCACAATGAGGTTCGTGGCATTCAAATCGAACTCGATTGGAACCCTGCGTTCATTCAGTATCTCAAGGAGAACGGAATCACCGGTCGTGACGAAGAGACAGCCGTGCAAAAATGGCTCGCGTTCCTCTATCAAGACCTGATCGTTCGCTTGGAGGAAAAGGTCGTCGAGAAATCTGACGGCAAGCGCGTCAACGACTTCGAGTAACCAATGATCCTTCGAATCGTCAAGAACACTCTCGCAAACGGCGGCGCCACGTACGCAATCCAATCCACCGTCGATGGCCGGCAGTGGATGCACATCGACTACTATCCCTCTCTCGAGGATGCCCGCAAGGCCAAAGAGCGAATGGAAGGGTTGATGGTTGTCAAAACTGAGGTGGTTGAATGAAGTACCTCGTATTCGATATTTCCAACCTGCTGTACCGCACGTTCTTTGTTCAGCGACAAGAGGACGACGAAACACTTGCAGGACTTGCTACGCACACAGCACTCGTGATGCTGAACAAGTACTACAAGCAGCACAAGCCGGATCGCGTTGTGATGGCGTTTGACCGCAAGAGCTGGCGTAAGGACTACACTGCAAGTGAACAGTGCATTTCGAAGAAGCCTTACAAGGGCAACCGCCGTCAGGACATGACGCCGGCGCAGCAGCTGAAGTATCAGCGGTTCCTCGAGCACATGCGTGAGTTCGAGGCGCTGATTGCTGAACAGACAACGATCCTGACGCTGGTTGAAGAGACGCTTGAAGCGGACGATCTAATTGCAGGGTTCTGCCAGATTGAGGCGGGTGATGACAACGAAATCGTGATCATCAGCACCGATACCGACTTGCTGCAGTTGCTGCAATATCCAAACGTGCGAATTGTCTCGCCGGCGAACGACAAGGAGCAAACCCTCGATGAATTCAACAACGATCCTCACTACTATGTCTTCACTAAGTGTCTTCGTGGTGACCCTACTGACAATGTCCAGTCTGCCTTCCCTCGTGTTAGTAGCAAGCGAATTGCTAAGGCTTACGCAGACTCGTTTGAGCGCGTCCAACTAATGATGGAGACGTGGACCAACCAGGACAAGGTTGAGTTTCGCGTCAAGGATCTGTTCGAAGAGAATGAGAAGCTAATTAACCTTGCCAAACAGCCGCCTGCGATCAGGAAGCTGATTCTGGAATCGGTATCCGCAGCGTTGGAAAAAGAGCGGAAGTTCTCGATGTTCTTCATCTTGAAGTTCCTCGGCAAGTACAAACTGAACAAGATCAAGGAATCGCTTGATCAGTACATCCCAATGTTGTCCAAGTGAAGTGCTTCGTCTACCGCAACCTCCACAAGCCGAATGGCTGGTACTCTTTGAGGGCGACAGAAGGTCCGTTCAAAGGTAAGGTTATTGGGTATGCGTCAATGCTGGTGATCGACGGTGCAGAGATGCGTGTTAGCGAGGCAGGCAGGCAGCGCGTTCTAACAACGGGACACAAGAATGTCCACGCAGGGATTGTAGGAGAGGTGATTGGTGCGCCAAACTTCCAACCTCGTCTTCCCGTCACACTCCCCACTAACGCGTACGTGTGCTGGTACGACAACGGCCTCGAGCAGATCTCTTACAACCCGTACAAGCACCCAACGTTCGTCGTCCGGAAAACAGGAAAGCCCGTCCATCGAGCAGACCGCGTGGTCTTCAATGGCGGGCTTGTCGAAGCGTTTGGGATTACTTGACTTCTTCGTCCTTAGCAGGCGCGTTGCTCGATGAGCCAACTTCCTTCAGCTTGACCATCGAGTTCCAACCTGCGCCGCCGAGCAGGTACGTCAGGTAGATACCAAAGATGTCGTACGTCAGCTTGTCCTTGTCTGCAAACGTCAGCACAATCCACGTACTGACGATCAAACCGACCATGTAGCCGGTCTTATACGGTGACGCGCGGTCGTTGTGTGAGTCGACGACCAAGTGCTCCCAGCGAACTGGACTCATTTTGTCGTTGTTTGCCTTTGCAAACACCCACACAAAGAACGCAAGAGTTGATACAACAAACCACGTTGCGCTTGTAAATGGGATAGCTGCAAAGAAAGCTAGAATGCCCTGCCAGAACGTTTCAAACATAGGAACCTCCAAGTGTGTTAGGGTATTTATCAACCCAACCGTTTCTAACCGGTAAATACTGCAGGAGGAAATTATGCCTGCAGCAGCTCGACTTGGTGACCCCATCTCTTGCGGCGATACGATCGCCGAAGGGAGTGGCAATGTATTCTTCAACGGACTCCCCGTAGCGCGGATTGGTGACTCGTCAGCCGGCCACGGCTGCTTTCCACCAACAAATCTCACACAGGGATCTCCGAACGTGTTCGCAAACAACATTGCGATCGGTCGCGTAGGTGATCAGCACTCTGCGCACTCCTGCAACAGCACAACGCACTCGGGTGGTGCGCGTGCTATTACCGTCGGTTCTCCGGACGTGTTCATCAACGGATCATGAGCTGCTACCCATCATACTCATACACACCAACGTTCACACCAAGCGCTACGCCGTGTGAAGCTCCGTCGTATCAGCTGCACCGTTCCCGCGCAACTACGCCAGGGACAGGTACGCTGTTGACAACTCCGCTATTCTTTCGCAGCAAGAATCAGAGTATGGACGCCAACGACATTGAGATTGAACTCGTCACGTCCCCATCCCCTCGCGTCCGAATCTACTACCAGAACGCCGTCGTCAAGACGTACCTCGTCAACACATATACGATCGGTGCAATTGCTGCGTTGCGCGCTTTGATTCAAACAACCGACCCGAATCCATACGTTGAGATGCCGGCTGTCGCGTTTGACATCTATGACACACGTACTGTGGAACCAGATGGCGATGGCGTTTTGGAATCCGGTCTAGGCCCGTTTGCACGCGTTGCATTGACGGGTGGAGAGGGTGCTCCTGAAGATGATTCTACGCTTGCAACAATTCGTACAGGTCCAACACGAACGATCTTCATTGTGCGCTCACGAGAGGATGACGACGGATCAGATATTACGCCAGGGGCTTCTGAGCGAATTCAACAGTGGGGTGGAACAGCCTGGATCTCGTATTGCAACTCCGTGCAGGGGTCGTGCCCGGGTGAGGGGACCTGTTAAAACAGGGTAAGGTCACCCCTGAAAATCGCTCCGTAAATATGTTCATGGTACAAACATACCGACAACAAAAGGAGAGATTACCATGACACAAGTGACATATCAGCACCAAGCTTCTCGCGAATATCCTCACGTTGAGTGGCTCGAGCTGCACGGTGACGGTATCCTTCACGAGTGCGCAGTAATGAAGCGCACGCCTGATGGTAGCGTCCTATTCTTCCGCACGACAGAACTCGATGAGATTGACAAGCGTCGTCTTGCAGGGATTCTGATGGATCGCAACGCGCGCAACTTTGAGCTGTGGGACCTGATGCAGAGCAAGACGCTCGGCAACGGCGTCAATGCACTCGCATACTTCAACCAGCTGGTTCGCATGCTGACACCGAACGGCAAGGTGATCGACCCGCGTGCTGGTCAAGCTGGTGGTGCTGTTTCCCCAGGTACTGTGAACACAAACGCACAGTAATCGGGACCGCCGACACACAAAGAGCCTCTTCGGAGGCTCTTTCTATTTGGTCAACTGCTCGTACAACTTCTGAGGACTGATGTCCGTCTCAGGAAGGTCATAGACCTTTGCGATGAACTCCGAGCAAATCTCATGCCGCGTGTTTAGTCGCGGCAACTTTAGACTCGTGCGTCGCTGGAGGAATTCGCGAATGCCGACATATGTCGCTTCCAGAAAACTGTACGTCTTCCGTCCAATGTCTTCAAGCGCCACTTCTCGCACCTCGCTCCATTCCTTCGGAGCTCTGACAATCGTCATCAACGCATCATCGTAGTAGTTCAGGGTGAGGATTCTTCTGCGAGAGCCACCCTGTGCCTCAACGCACATCAGTCTAGCACCTGCAGGCGTCTTGGCCCAAAACGCAATAGCGCAATGGGAAAACTCTGATCCTGTGAAGAACATGATCAGAGCTTGAATTGGCCGATACCACGAGCCGTGAATGAAGACGATATCGCCGTCTTGTACTAGCTCGCGGACCTCATCGTAAGTGAGGCCAAACATGACCTTCTCCTCGTGTGCATTAGCTTAGCGATGTTGACCGAGCTACGGAGATTGTCAATGTATACGTGATTGCCAGCGTGCGGTTTGCAGACTTCAAGACGGGCGAGAAGATCAGGTGAGCCAGCAACCGTTCACGCTGCGATGCGGGTGCTGTTGGTGAGTTCTGTAGACCTGCAACAGCACCTGTTACGCCTGCAAGCAGCTCACCACCTGTTGGTGGGTTGATTGCACCGAGGAATGCAGTCGTTTGTGCGCCGGCAAGACTAATCGACGACGTCGACCCAGACGTCGGACTTTGCACTTGCAAGTTGCCATAGGTCTGCGCACCCGTGATTGAAGGGAACGTACCACCCGTCAAGTCAGTGATCGAAAACGTTGCATTTGGAGCACCCGGAATGATGTTCCATGCTGCATCGTCGGTATTCATTGCCTCACACAAGTCGCCGTAGAGAATTTCACCACCTGAACCGGAACCACCTGCAGCAGGCGTCGTGAACGTGATTGTTTGAAGAGAACCGCCGTTGATCGTGATGTTGAACGAGTACGTTGTGTTTGGCAACAGACCGGTGTCATCTGTCGACACCTTGGCGATGTTACCAAACTTGATCTGCTGGTAACCATTCGTGCTGATCGCGTTTGCGCCTTCCGTGTACAAACCGATTTCGTCAAACACGAAGTCCGTCTCTGTACTGCCGGAGACGGAGTCATCAAGAAACTGACCCCGAGGCTCATTGCCGTTCAATGTGCAGGCAATGATCACTTCAGAAGTCAACCCAAGCTCGTTCGAGCGCACTCCTGGACCGGAGACGTGCTCAACGGTTGTTGGGTCACTAGACGGGACAGAGCCACCACCTGGACGAACGCCAGTATTCAGATCTGCGGAGCCTGGATCAACGCCAATGTTTGAGTTCGAATCATCAACAATCTCAGAGTATCGCTCGTTGTAGATTCGGCTATCCCACGTAGAGATATCAGGTGCTTGACCGTCATTGGGCGTCTTGTACGTTACTGTAAAAGCAGCGTCGACAATCGTACCGCCGTTGCCAAAAGCAATACGGTAGATCGACGACTGAGGCTCGTTAGCCAAAGCGCGCGCAAAGATACGCGCCATGTTCTGAGGGTGAATTGCGTTGTGCTTGTCTAGCAAGACATTGCCGAGGTCATCCTCAATGTGGCAGTGACCCTTGACGTAGATCGGTAGTTGTTGGTTGTGCATGGAAAGACGCTCCTGTTGTCGGATATTTATCGTCAAACCATCCGGCGTACAGAAGTCGTCAATTGCTTGATCGCATTGTTGAACGCAACAGGTTCAACTTGTGCCTTCCCCAAGTCGTACGCTTGGATCAACTCATCCCGTACGTTCTCGAACACAAACGTGCCTTTTTGACCCTGTTTTTCTATCCTCAACATCTGGCATCCGCTGAGCTTCAAGTATGAAGCCAGCACAATGTCGGAAGTCTTGTACTCGCTGTGCATGTTTGCATCCTCTCGTGCTAATTTCTCGTATTTGTATTTATCTGGGGCAGCCCAAAGGGGGAAGTTCTTCCCCCTTCAGATTACAGGAATGGCGTCACGTCATATGGTGGAATATCTTCGTTACCGCCGGTATCTGTATCATCGCCAAAATCAAACACTAGCTTTTCGTGGATGAACGTTTCCGTGTGCAGAGAAGGGGCATCCGCCACAGCGCAGTATGGATCGCCAAACGATCCGTAATATGTCATCACACCATCGGGCGTTACACCTGTCGGTGTTGTTCGATTGACGCGCTGATACACACCGACACGGAAGTTCGGTCCTTCGGGCGTGATTGATTTGATGATGTAGGTACCGTTATTTGCACCTCCCGACGTCCCCGTCACTTCGATGCTTTCACCTGGCACAAACGGCTCGACGCGCGATACGTCCAATGATCCCGTACCAAGAGCGGACAAATCAACGATGTCATCGTACTCCGTTGGATATCGTTTGGTCGATAGATTGAACACACCAATTGTTGTCGTCGGAGCAAGGTAGTATGTCGTGTTACCAGTGACGGGTGCAGGGAACAGATTTGTTGGAGACGTAACAACCGATGCCGTCAGTTGAACAGCGGACCCTGCAGGCCAGTATGGAATTTCGTCGGGAAGATATGGGACATGCAAGACGCCGTTACTTGCAGCAGCAACGGAGATTGGCTCCAATACAGTCAACGACGTCTCTGTCATTGGTCCATTCAGCGTGACAGCCGTCACTGTATACTCGCGGTTCGAGCTTGGGTCAGTATTGCTGTTAACGTATATCTTGTCGCCGGGGTTAACAACAACCGGACCTGATACCAAGTTACCTGTCACACGCCAGCGATTCGAAGCCAAGTTTGCGAATACGATCGGGAATCGATGTGCAAACACAAACTGATTCGACTGCAGGCTCTTCACAACAATGGGGAATGGCGTAACTGTTCCTTGATCAACGAGGAATGTGTTGTAATCCTGTCGCTGTGGTGTGATAAAGAGTTGACCCGTTCCAAGCGAAGAAATCGTGATCGGTGTACCGCCAACAGTCCGAGATACCTGAATCACACCAGCACCACCAGTCGTTACATAGAACGTGCGTCCTTGTGTGATTGCTCCGGATGTAGTACCAGGGAATGTTCCGGCCGTTGTGAATACGACCGGCTCGTTAACCGCGTATACGTAGTTCGAAGGATGCGAGCCGAGCGTAATGTTCGCGCTTGACACTGCAACTGTGACGGGCTGTGAGATCGGTCCAGAAGCTCGAACAATGTTTGCTGTGGGGAGGTCAACCGACGAGTATGGATCCCACACGAAGCCGAAGCCGCATGTGTACGTTACGGGCTTGCGCTCAGGGCACTGAACAGCAACGGAACCAACAGCCAACTGCGCGTTGACTTGCGAATTTGTTAGTTGATCTGCAGGTGGTTTCGACGACTCAATCGATAGAGGCTCAAGGAATGTCAACCTAGCTGTTTTTGCAACATCATTGAGCAAAATTTCTGTTACCGTGAACACGACATTGCCTGGACGGTAACGGTTGAAAGCAAGCGTTACCTTCATGCCGACAAACAACTTCGGCAACGTATCTGCAGCTGCAGTGGAAACCGTAATTCGGTTTGTCGCCACGTTAGCACTGACGATCGGCACGTATGCACACGATTGATCGAACGAGATCGTCCACGAAAGTCGGTCTCCTACGCGGGCAGTAGCCGGCTCCGAATAGATGTACTCAACGAACACATCCAATACCTTTGAGTGGTATGGCTTGATCGATTGGACATACTCCAGCAGACCCTCTGTAGGGTCAATTCTGAACAGTGCATCAGTTAAATCAGTCATCGAACAATCCACCCACTTCTAGGACGCGAATACCGTGGAGAGCGATCCACGATGTCTTCATCAGTTCGCGGTATTTAGCTCTTGTTGACAACGCGTCGAGCAACGTTTCGAACCAGATTGAGTTAACGTGCTCAGCGGCAAACGTCGTGTAGATTGCACCCATTGCTGTACGAATGTTCTCAGGTGTGTCGAACGAATACGTCGCAAAGAACGCATCGATGTCTGTCGGCGAGAAGTCTTTCGTTGGATCCTGCAGGTATGCAATCACTGTTCCGAGGCCGAGTGTCCGGTCTACGAACGCTTGATCTTCACCGAGACCAAATCGCGTATCGGTACCGTATGTTGCGTCATACAGCTCGCGCTCTAGAGCTGGAACACGAACCGCTGAGTCAGCGAGAGTGTAGCCCATCAAAGCCTCTGTTAGACGGTTCCACAGCTCGAGAGGAATCGTGTTCGTTTGGTCGCGACGGAACATGAACCATTCCTGATGACGGTTCTTCAGGTTCATCTGCTTACCGTTGTCCTGGATGTCGTCACGTAGCGTCATGTCGCGGGTAAATCGAACAATGTAGCGATCGTCGTCATTCAGGTAGCTAGCTACCTTACGAATGATCGCTTCGCGATACAGAACAGGGATCTGGTAATCCTGTTCGCGCAATGATCCCAAGCTGAACACCGAGCCGTACTCGATCATGCCGTAGCCGTACTTCTCAACGAGGTACGGATCGTCCTTTGGACGCTGCACGATGAAGTATGGTGTTGGGATCGTCTCAATCTGCTGCGCCACTTCAAACACCGACAGGCTTGACTGATCACTTGGATCGCGTGTCGTAGCGTTCTCGACCCAGAAGTAGTAGTACGTTGTTGGCGTTGTGCCGGTGTTTGTACCACCCGTTGTCAGTGTATTCGACGAGTATTCGTAGTCTTCCTTCCACTGAATCAGCTGCGTGCCATCGTCTTCAACGTCTGGATCGAACTCGGCTTCTGCAGGCGTAACGTCGTGAACTGGGCGAATGATGTCGATGATGTCGAACTCATTAGGTGAGTACGGCTGTGACAGCGTGACGTAGAATCGCGTTGCTGAGATTGTGTCAATCGACAGGTTTGCTTCGCGAAGTACACCGTTGACGTACACATCAACCTCATCTGAACCGACACCAGTACCTGTCACCCAAGCCGACGGATTTGCTGGGTTCCATACGAGGATGTTGTCCTTCAGTGGCGTGCTTCCCCACGTAAACGTCGTAGACGCAGGAATTGCAGCGGAACCGACCGTTTGTGAGCGACTGAGACGCATAGCGAAAGGAGCTGTTAGACGGTCATTGATCAGAGCTTGACGATTCCAATCCCCAGCAACAAATGCTGGAACCAGTGTCAACGTACCCGTTCCCACGTCAACGATGTCTACCTGTTCTTCGGTGTCGGGGTCGATCAGGTAGAACTGCGTGCTGTTGAACTGCTCAACGAGATACTTGACGCCCGCAACAATCCCCTCGGGTAGTGTTCCCGTTGTTGTGAACAGTACCTCATCGCCCGTAGCAACTGTCAGAGGCGACATCGTAACGCGATTCGTTGTTGCGTTGACTGTGACAGTCGTCCCCTCACGAACGCGCTTGAACACCGCTAGACGTGGCGTACCTGTTGCCTTGTCGTTCTGAGCAATCGACGAGTCGTTAGCTTGTGATGTAACGAGAGCATCCCACTCCGAAGGGGGAACAGTCGACTGAACCCATTCGTACACACGAACGTCACCCCACGGTGCGAGCTTGCCCCAGTTGTACAAACGATCGTTGACGTTCGGGAATACTTCGTCGTCGAAGTATGGCAGATATCCGAGATACGAAGTATCGAGCCACACCTTGCCGACTTCAGCTTGGTTCCAGAAGTTCTGCGTTGCGTTAGCTGGGTTCGGTGTGAACTCGTAGCGTGCAGGATCGCCATTGAAGAACAGATCAACGTTATGTGCAGCAACGTGCGAATGGTAGCCACGAGCTGGATCCCACATCGGCAGCTGCTGAACAACAACCTGTGCCTTTGTGTCGATCAGCTTAGCGGGGCTAAGCTGTGTCTTTGCTGGGTTGATCGTGAAGATCATGATCACATCAGCAAAACCCGTCAGGTCGAAGCGAACAACTTCCGAATCAACCTTTGTGAACTCACGCTCACCGCTACCTGGGTTGTAGAACTCCGTCGTGTAGTTGCTGAAGTCTTGTGTCAGCACAACACCACCAACACCTTGCGTTGACAGCGTTTCAGCAACTGTGATTACAGTGTGTTGGTTGACGCCGTCATATACGACCGACGTAGGCGTGTATGCACCATCGTTAGCTGGTGTTGATACCAGTACAAACGGCGAACCAACCGTAATGTCACCCGTGCAATCACCGAGCTTCAGTGGGTCAGGATTGTCTACGATGATTGTGTTTGGCGCTGCGCAGCTAATGATCCCGAACGTTTGTTGCGTCAATGTACGACGCAGAACGCGAACGTCATCGCACGGCGTATCGAGACGGTAGTATACACATTCCGTTGCCACCGGTGGCGTACCAACGGTTACCGTCTGCACAACGATGTTGTTTGCAGTTACGTTGACGTCCCATGCTCGTGTTTCTGGGTTGTACTCAAACAACTGCTGCGTTTCAGTGTTGAACCACCGGTTGATCGACGTCTCTGTTCCCGGATGCGGATATGTTGGGCCGCAATGAACCAGCGTCAACGACGATACTTCCGTGTCGAGGAACAGCGGTGATTGAATTAGCTGTCGTTGCTCAGGGAAAATGTTCCAACGCGTGTCGTCCTTGAACGAAACGATCTGGAAACCCTTTTCAACAGCGTCAATCACATCCTGATCGCTTTCGAGCTCTGAGTCACCGAGGAACTCGAGACGAACGTCGTCCAGCGCACCGTCCGTTGAGAACAACTTGATCTCAGGGTAGACGCGCGTACGCGAATCGCCGTATTCAGCGATCTTCCACGCCCAGAATTCATCAACGCGTGCGTCAACGAAGCGACGAGAGTTGATGAATGCCTTGACAGAGTTGACGGAGCCCTTCGTTTGGACCATTCCCTTGTAGAACAAGAACTGCGACTTGCTGTTGATGTTCAGCAAGTCGAGGAAGCGCTGACGTCCACGGTATCCGAGGATCGAACGAGCACGCTTAGCAACGTCAGCCGTCTCCGACAACGCAAGCGTGTCGTAGTAGTTCTGCATATCGCTGGCTGAACCTTCAATGTTGCGGTTGAACTGTCCGTTAAGCAGGTAGTAGCCGCCGAGTGTTGGTCGCAGTGTGTACTGCTCCTTCTCGAAGTAGTCTACACTGAACTTCTTTGTGTTCAGACCCAGGAAAGGATCGTAGATCAACGCACCCGAAACTGTGTAGTTGTTGAAGATCAGGAAGTGCTCGTACCCTTCGACAAAGAAGTGTCCGCCACCCATGTGGATGTAGTTGTATGGATCGTCCTGGTAGATCGGATCAACGTCGTTCGTCAAGCCAGGGCGAATTGCAACACGGCTGCGCTTGTCTTCACGGTATACCGTCAGTTTGTCCGGTCCGAGCGGACGGCTGTACTGATCGAAGATCGTTTGCTGCACACGAATGTCAGTGTACGGACCAGAAATCACATCACTGAGAACACCAAGAGGCGTTTCAATCCATGTGTTGTTGCGTGCTGGGTTGATCTCAAACCGTGGATATGCGCGATTACGCTCAAACAGACCCACGGAGATCGTACCGCTGCCAGCCGTTGACAGGTCAATGATTGATGACAGATCGTTTGCGTTAGCAGAGATCGACAGCTTGAACACACCTGGCGTACCAGTGTTGATCACGTAGTACAACGTGTTCGCAAGCAATGGCGATGGCAGCGTGCCGGTTGACGATACGGCAACCGCTGTACCGCTCAGCCACGAAGGAAGCGTAGTCGTGAACGTCAGTTCGTCTGTTGTCGGGTTGACAGTAACGGGATACGAATCTGCAAAGCTGATTCGCGCTTGACGAAGGCCGTACGCCCAGTCAATGAAACGCTCTGTCTCCAGTGCCCACGTGATCAAGCGACCGGTATCTGGATCAAACTCGTTTGTATCACCAAGACCGGTGATCACACCCTGATCTTTCTGGTATGCAGCATAGCCGTCGATCAGGTTGACAAGCGTTTGCATTCCAAGGATCGTATATGGAGGCGTGAACGTACGAATGTTGCTCTTGTCGATTGCGTAGTGATACCACACATCCTGTGTGTTACCAGCGCCACCAAACACAACAAACGACGAATCGAGCTGAGCAACTTGCAGGGTGCCTTCGCCACGCGATGTCAGATCAATTGCGATGTTTGACAGCGCTTCTTGTGGCGATTCGGCGAGCTTGAACGTTTGGCTCGTCAGCTTGATCACATAATACGGAACGTTTGGCTGCAGAGGTGCAGGGAGGAACTTCGTCGAGCTAACAACGATTTCATCTCCTGTGTTCCACGGAAGCTCGAACCCAGCAACGCTGATCAAACCGTCACCAATTGAGCCTGCAACTGCTTCAACAACGTTGATACGTGTGCGGTTAGTGCTCGTCTCAAACACCGACGATTCAACGGTGTAGATACCGTCGTTGGCTGTCGAGTTTGAAACAGTGAACTGTAGGCCAGGTGTGAAGATGCTTGTCTGATCGCCATCGATGCCGAACCGCTGTGCAGGTGCGTTACCGCTGAGGATTGGATACGTAAACGCAGAGCATACATCCGTCACTGGGTTGGCAGAGAACGGGTACTGCTTGACGCCGTAGTACTCGATTGAGCGCTCGATCGCTGCAAGGCTATCAATCTCCAGTTTCCACTGTGCTTGGTTGTTGTACTGGACAAGTGCAGGCGGAACCGTCAGCAGACTGACTTCAAACGCATCAATCCACAAGTCGCGGAACACGCCATTGTTTGCGAGGATGATGTCGTAGTCTTGGTCGATGATGTCGTAGTACTTGCTGCCGATCTCGAATGTGCTCGTACCGACAATTCCGCCGTACTGGTACGTCAGGCGTGGATTCCACCCTGCCCACAGTTCACGGAATTCGCCGTTTGTGTCGTATCCGGAGTAGCGGTTGAAGTTGACGTACCATTGATTGAGGCCGCGGACTGTGTACGTCTTATCGACATCAAACACATCACCGTGGAACAGAACGTCCTCGTGACTGTACACCTGTTGGACAGTCGTCTCAACTTGGAGTGCGTCAACGAGCGTGTACTGAGGGCCAAACGCATAGTGCAGGAATCGTGCAGGCTGCATCAAGAAAGCAACAGCAGGGAGATCGTACGGATGCTGGCCGGAAACGGACCAAGCCCATTCAATAGGACCAAGATCACCGTAGGCGTAGTCGGCATCTGGAGCGTTGATCTCAAGAACGAGACTCGAGAACAAAGAACGCACAGTTGGCAGCGTCAGAGCGATTGACGAATTGTCATAGTACGGTGGCAGGATTGCGTCCGGGCCATAACCGCCTGGAATTACGCCGTCAGAAATGTTGACGGAGAAGTACAGATACGTCGGCAGCGATTGTCCATCTGCACCTGCGTTGCCTGTGCTGATCGAGCCGTCGGGATACGTACGGCCTGCAGGCACTCGGCCGACGCGAATGTTCTCCCACATACCCGTTGTCGTGCTATGATTGTAGATCCAACGACGAGCGCCGGTTGTGTCCTTGTACTCATCATCCCACCACACAGGCTTGTCGTGGAATCCTTGCAGCTTCCACGGTTCGACGTGCGGATATGGGGTGTTGTAGTACTCAGTATACAGAGCTTGCCACGCACCAACAAGTGGTGGTGTTGGGACAATGATTCGTGGTGGGAGCGCAGGCAGACTTGCAGAGTAGTTCCACGTGAACGCATTCGTAGGGCTGTACAGCGTATTTGCAAACGGCGTTGAAATGTTGTTTGCAGACACGTAGTTGTCGAAGCGAGAGCGTTGGAGTTGATCGTACACGTCCTGCTCATCGGCGTCAGGCGTCAGTGTGTCATAATCAAAAGCAAGCGGCAGCGTTGGTGTTACGTCATACAAGCGACGCTCAATTTCGAGCAGCACCTTACCAAGCAGCAGGGACAAATCAATCTCATGCCATAGAGGCGAGATGTTACCTGCACCAGACGTTGTGATTTGCGTCCATGACAAACCATCCTTGACGAACGTTGCGCCAACACCAATGTCGTAATACATTGTCCCGTCAGCGATCTCAACACCGTTAATGTCGTAGAAGCCAGGTGCTGTTGGTGTGATGTCATATGCCTCAAAGCGATACAGTTTACGAACACCGCCGCCTACACGATACCAGTACATTCCTGGACGGATTGCAAACCCAAACGCCGTTGAGAATGCACTATCAGTTGCTGGAGGGGCTACGTTTGAGACGCGACCAAATGCTCCGCCACGGGGATCCGTCAAGTTGCAGATGATACGTGCATACTTGTCCTGCTCAGCAGCTGTGTAGAATACTGTTGAGCGGTGACCGTCGTGGTGGAACAGCTGAACGATACCATCAAACACGTTAAGGTGAGGACGATACTTCGGTCCGAGTGCCATCATTGGGATCGTTGTGATCCAGTTGCGGACACCACGACCCGTAGCAGAATCAAACGCCAATGTGTCGCCATAGATTTGAGCTGTGAAGTCGTTGTCTTCGTAGCGAGCGATGATCAGATCGTCAATGTATCCTGCAAAATCAGACAGCGAAGCGCGGCTGTAATCACTGAACAGCTCTGGTGCCATCTTGTTGAACAGATCGCGAATCAGCAGCAATCCGGACGCATATTCCTGGGATGCGAAGTCGATTACACCCAGCGGCGTGACGTTCGTCACGTTAACAGCTGAGATCAATGTATCAAACCCGTCGTTGTGTTCCTTGATTGTGCCGCCAACGCCGTAGTCGTAGTCATCCTGCGTTAGTGTGTAAATGCCGCCACCGAGCAGACCCGGGATCCGTGCTTGCGCTTCCAGGATTGTACGGAAGTGCGTCACCATCTGCGAGAACTTCAGCACTTTGCGATTATGGTGTTCTGGGTTGTAGAACCACTGGTCAACAACACCCCAATCACCCTCAGGACTTCCAACGGTGACGGGCACACGCTTCGAGTCGACGTATTGCGGAACGTACTGTTCGTTCAAATCTCCGTGGCGCCATACTGTTCGAAGTGATGGATCTGAACCGTTGATGATCACGTTCGTTAGTTCAACCCACGCAACGGTAGAAACGTTGCGACGATACAGCTTGTTCTCTGTCGTGTTGAACCACAGCGATTGATCTACCGTCAGCAAATCCGTTGGCTCAAGCTCAGCGATTACTGGCCGGCGCGTTACTCGTGCGCCTGACGGCAGAGTCATTACGATGTCGGATTGCCAGCCACGACCGTCCCAGTACTTGACTGTACCGAGTAGCGGGCTGTACCAATACGTCTGTGGAAGGCTCGTGCTCTTGTAACCGTACAGCAGGTTATCGTCGCGGTCGAGCAGGAACTGCTCGAATTCAAATTCACGACCGTCGGCAGAAGCAACGATACGGCGCTGAACCGCGCCATTGATTGGCGAAGCAGAGTCTTCACGGAAACCGAACAGATGCGAGCCCGCAACGACATCACTCGTAACCAGGTTGTACACGTTGAACAGTGGGTACTGGTTGACGGACGTCTTTGCCTGATCCAGCTTCTGGTATGTCGTCAGAGTGCGATAGACGGGCTGAAGGCCGTTGATTGCTGCAAGTGTGAATGCAACTTCATCCTCTTCTGTACGAACTGGCACTGAGAACATGCCCATGTCAGAGAATGCCGCAGGGCCAACCTCAATTCGAACAACGTCAAGTAGGTTCAGTGGCTCGTCAAACACGATTGCTTGAACGTAGTTGATTGGCTGAAGTGTATACACAGCCTGTCCAACGAGAGTGTAGTTTGGCAGAGCCGTACCAACAACTTCTGTGAAGTTTGCGTATTGCCGAACGTTGTTGACGTAAACGCGTACTTCATTGGAATTTGGAGTTGCGTAGACCGTCGAGACAGCTGGATCAAAGCGGAATTGATCGATCAGATCAATCCGCGTAACGCCTGCTGCATCAATGACCAGCTGCTGGTGAGCGTTGCCAATTGTGATCGATGAGACTGCGGGGACAAAGCTCTGACCTGTGTCAAAGTGTACAGGTAGTGACGACACGAGGATTGGTGGTGATGAGCCGTCCAGCCCCTCGCGGAGGTAGACGTCGAGTGGTTGATTTCCTGCGGCGGAAGTTGTAGAGGCTGCTTCATCAAGCAGCCAGTGAGCGTGATATCCGCGCCATGCGTCACCAATGCTGGTGAACAGGGGCTCAATGCGAACGTTCTGAAGACCGCCGCCCGTTGTTGCTGACGTGAAAGTCGTTTCTTCGATCTCAACGACCGTCACCATGTAGTTCGTTCCTGTGACGTTTGTTACGCCAACTGGATCGCTTGCAACGATCTCACGATACTCAGATTTCTTGACGGTGTACACTTGCGAGACGAGCGTATCGTTCTGGATACGGAACCGATATCCTGGGGTGAACGTCTTTGTGTAGTCGATGTCACGATTGACCGTCATGTCATCTGCAAACATGTACAGGAACCAAGAGCCGCCGGTATTTGTTGCAACATAACCCTTGATCGGCTCAAGCTCAAACCGCTGAGGCTTAGCCTCAGTAGCGGTAAACGGATCGTCCGTGTTAGCACGGTACTTCCACACGTAGTTAACCTTGACCCACTGGTTCAGTTCGACGTAGCTGTTGTACTCAAGAATTGGCACTTGCGCACGACGAACGTCGGCATATGACTGCACCTGTGACTTGTGAATCCAGCGATTCTGTTCAGACCATTGATTCAGCTCTTGAGCTTCACAGCCGACGGTGAAGTCCCAACGCGCTGCACTCGTCAACCGATCGATCACTGATGAAAAGCTAGCGAGTGAAGACACCCACGCGGTGCCGTCGTATGAGTTCAGCGTATCGGTGATTGGGTTATACCACGTATCACCAACCGAAGGAGGTCCGTTGGCCGCCGCCCACTGTACGTCTGTGTTAAACGTGATCGTTGCAAACCAGCCAGTACTCCACGGCGTTGCACCTTCTTGGTTGTCGTCCCACGCCGCCATGTCCCAGCCAAAGTCTTGACTGCAGACACAGTTTGCTTGAGCTTGATAGACGAGCAGTTGTTCAGCCAGAGAGACCGTCACAGCTTGAGCTTGAACGGCTACAACCCACGCTGAACCGTTCCATTCCGTCAGCGTACTTGTTAGTGTGTTGTACCACCACTGGCCGATGTATGAGGCAATCGGAGCGGTGTCAGAGATGATCGCGATTGGCTCAATTACGTTGATCGTCGTCTCGTTCGTGACGTCATCGTATGTTGACTCATTGACCGTCCAGAACTTGTTCTGGAGGTTGACGTTCGTTGCGTCCTTGGTGTAGAACTCAAATGCAGCAACGAACAGATCGTCGGACTTACCCGCAACGACAAAGTCATTTGTTGCGTAGTTGATTCGCAAAACAGGGAATGTATCGCCGCGCTGCAACAGAACGTTCTGGTACGATTGTACCTTACTGTTTGCCTTGTTGCAACGGTTCTCGATCGTAAAGTACTGAGGGGCGTCTTGTGGATTGTCCGGCTTCCAGAAGTAATCCTGGTAGTTGATCAACAGGTCGATGTTGATCGGAGGAACCCAGTTGAACTGGGTTGTGTTGCCCCACTTTGGCAGACGATTGATGTCAACGCCCATCAACTCCAGCTGTGCTAGGAACGCCTTGAACGACAACGACGACTCAACGGTGCCGACCTTGGAGTACATCGTCGACGTCAGCTGGTAGGCTTGACGGTGCGGCGTAGCTTCTTTGATCTGGCGATCAACGAGTGCCTCAGGGTTACCCTCGCCAATGAACCCGGCAACGCGCGCCGTATCATCCTTCGTTAGGTGGCGGTTGAGCGCCATGTCAAAGGCACTACGGTTTACGTCGGAACGGTATACCTCAGGCAGGTACTTGTTGATGTCGTTGAACGGTTTGTTGTGGTCGCTGTTATTCATTTACAGTCCATCCCTTGTAATCTTTGCGCTTGCCGTTAACAAGGTTGCGCATGGCAACAAGAGTCAATCCGTGCTCTTTGCAAAACTGTTCCATTGTGCCAGCAATTGTGTATGACTCACCGCTGGGAGAGACGACGTGATACGTTCTAGCGTTAGGGTGGTTTGCACCGCTGATGGCGCGCTGTGTGTGTCGCAGGCGCAGAGCTGCGCTCTGCTTTGCTCTTACCGATACGACCTGTTCGGGCGTTAGGTATTGGTCATACTTTTTCCCGCGGCGCGCGGCGGCAATTTTCTCACGGGTAGCTTGTGATACTACTTTTCCCCGATGTGCATCTCCCAATTTTTGCTTTGAAGAGTCAGACATCTTACTGTGCTGTCCGCCGGTTCGAAGATTATATCCGTGGGGGTATAGAGTATTGTGTGCAAGGATTGACTGCATCTCACATTCGTTGGCTGTTTTAAGAGAAAGACCCTCTGCTAGCACGACCACAGAAAAGCTCTGCCATCCGTGTTTTTGGATAGCATTACGAACAGCAACACACGACGATTGTTGCTTTTGGTGGTCACGCATGCGCTTATCCAGATTTTTGGTAAGTCCTACATAGGACTTACCACTGACGCAATTCGTAAGTTTGTAGATTGTGTACTGTTCAGCCACGGGCTGTCCCTCTCATATACTCGGGGAGTATTTAGTGGAGGGGAACAGCGAGCAAAAACCGGCTTTTACGCGTTCAGACGGAGGTTCGTAGGCGTGTAACCAGTAACAATTTCGATGTTGTCAACCGTGATATCCGGGTAAAACACTTCGTCTTCCCGTGCAAGCACCTGGAACAGATCACCAAACTGGTTCTGTGCAAAGTTTGGCACGAGAACAACCGACGCAACTTCCGTGGGAAGTGCAGCGTGGATTGTTGCTGCAAGTTCCGTGAAGTAGAACGTCTCACCAAACTCCCACAACGTGATGTCGAAGAAGTTGCGGATAGCTGTGACGATTGTCGTCTTGATCTGGTTGTCTGTCAAACTACGATCAGACGTACGAACAACCTTGAACGTAGCTTGGAGCGACGCAGGTGCCTTTGTGCCGAACAGCAGCTTGATCTTACCAGGGTGAAGAACAACGGTATCAGAGATCATCTTGTTGTCGAGCAAATAACCATACGACGTGCGCAGGTCAAGCGGCGTCGGAAGCGTCGGTTGCGGGGCGAGTGGATCTTCCAGCCAACGCTTCAGTGACATGTAGTATCCCTTCGTGATTACGAACGAGTCGATGATGTTCGACGGCGAAGGGTCGACAAGATGGTATCGTGGCGAACGGTGGAACCATGCGAAGTTCAGATCAGCGCGTCCTTCGTGCCGCTTCCACAGCCCAGCACCTGACAGCAAATCCTCAACAAACGCTGACATTGTTTCCGGAGTTGTTGGTGCAGGCGTCCACGGATCAGTCGTCGTTGCACGTGTGAAGTACACGTAGTCTTTGATCTTGAACAGCAGTTGAGGCGAACCACTACCAGGAACGAGAGGCGTACCAGCAAATAGTGCAGGGAAGAACTTGACTTTGTTGGATACAAACGAGCCGGTCGGTGCTGTGACGCTCCACTGAGGCGACGCATTTGAGCCATCACGCAGCGGAACCCCAAGGTAGGTAATCTCAATGTCGTTGTTCAGCGTCACATCTTGTGTGACGGGGTCAATCACGTAGTACGTTGGCAGCGTAACATCCAAGCTACCGAGGACAGGAATGTCTCCTGTTGCTGGTGCTGTTTGATAGTACTTAGGCATCATGATGTCTGCAACACCACGGTGGTTAACTTCGTCGTCGATTGCGACGTCGTCGGGGATGCCGTCAGAGTTTGTATCTGTTGGGATGATCGACAGACGCTGGGGGTCAGGTAGACCTGCGTTTGTTCCCGACTCGATCAATTCTTGGCCAAGCACGTCGTACAACCAATCCTGCTGGAGGATGCCGTTGCGATTGTAGTTGACGTTTGCTTGGAGGATCACGATGTTATCGTTGCTTGACCGAAGTGTGTCGTATTCGATCACACGATCGCCTTCGTTCGTATTCCAGAATGCTGTGGTTGGGCTTTGGAACACTAGGCGGCGTGCGCTACGTGTTACGTTGTAGCGCGTTTCGAAGATCGATGCCTGCGATACGCTAATCAGCGGCGTTGTGATGTACTGTGCAGGCCAACCCGGCAGCGTTGACGGATCATCACTGACCTTGATCGCATACCACTCAAACGTTGTCGTGTTGTAGTACATCTCCATCTGTGCAGGAACAGGAGGAGGCGTGAGAGCGTTCACAATCCGCACTTGCTCTGCAGCATTAAACGTGCGACGGTACGAGAGCAGTGGAACACCAACGCTTTGTAGTTGGAGGAAGATATCCGTCGACGACAGAAGCGGCTCAATGTACGTTGTGATCAGCACATTCAGGTCGACAACAGGCGTTGTCTCAACGCTATCCTTGTCTTCAAAGTACAGGATACCATCATCTCCAAACAGCTTGACGTTCTCGTATGTTCCCGACGCATCGTGCCACGCAATGTACTTTGAGTCGCCCGCAAACGTGCGGTTGATTGCGCGTAGTTTGAGAATCGACGAATCCTGCAACATGAACACGTTGTAGTCTTCACCGTTGACCATACGATCCTGTGAGTAGTACACAGCAGGCGCAGTAACACGAACGTGCTCAATGTCTTCAGCGGCAGATGCGTTCTGCAGTGAGTTGATCAGTGAGAATGTGAACGTGAACGTTTGAACACGCCCGAACGTATCAATGTACGTGAATGACGCTTGCGTATTGACGACCGACGCTTGCGGGACAACGATATCTTCGTCGAGCGACGTACGCGCCCAGATGTCAAACGTGCCGAGAGGGACGTCAGCAAACTCACCATCACCAAAGATGATTCGAACGCGATTACGATCACGCGTTTCGATTTCGTACTTATTGCGGCGTGGGTTTGTGTTGAAGATGACGTTCTGTGCGTGCGCAAGGTCAACAGGAACCCACTCACCAGACTTACCTTCCGTCGTCTCACGACGGTATGGCAGCAGCGACGGCTCATCCTTTGTCGCACCGGTTGCAGAGTCTACGTTGTTGACCCAAACGTCTGTTTCGTTGACGTCGTCGGCGTTGATGTCATACGTTTGGTTTGGTGTGATTCCGTCAAACGTCGTGCGGAATCGTTGCAGCTGACCCTGCTTGGTGAAGCAGAAGAAACCTGTCGTGTCCGACGCATCACCCAGGCCGTCTTGACCGTACAGGAATGTGAAGTTAGCGTTGTTCTGGGGGCGGCGCTCGATGATGCCAAGCTTCGCGTCATACGCGATCGGAACCAACTCCATTGCGGCTGCTGAACCGTTAACGATTGCCGTGTACGGGAACACACCCGTTGGCAAGGGTGTCAGGTTCCACGAGTACAGCTCGAACAGAACGTCTTGAATCTGGAAGCGGTCCGTAGGACCGACGGATCCGAACTCCTGCTCAAGAACACGGTTCATTACGAGAACGAACTGGTCCTTCCAGTTTGGATTACTGACGTCGTTCCAGCGAATTGCGCGGTTTGCAAGGTCATTACCATTCGAGTCGACGACCGATTCAGTCGTTGAGACAGATGTGATCTTGACCAGACCACGGGCAGGCAGAGCACGTGCGGCGGTGTATGAGACTAGCTTTGCCAAACGGAGGATTGAGTCCTTACGCTGAGCTGTGCTAATGAAGTTTTCATGAGCGTTTACATCGAGGCGATACGCAATCAACTCAGCGATGTAAGCAAAGATTTCTACGATTGCAACGAACTCACTTGACTCAATGAAGTCGTTGAATGTTTCGGGGAAGTACAGCTTGACGTAGTCGAGAATACTCTGCTTGACGGTGTTGTAGTCAAACGCAGCGAAGTTGACGTTTTGAAACGCCTCATACGCACGCTCCCATGATTCTGCTCTTGCAACAAGTCGGCTCATTATGATCCCTCGAATACGATGTTGATGTCGAGATTATCGGTTAGGTTCAACTCGATATACAGCAAGCGAGCGCTCGCTACGATTGAGTTTGTGTCGTACGAGGGCAGCAGACGCAAGTCTAGCAGTTTGACGCGGGGGTCAAAGTTGAACACAGCGCGTAGGTCTTCCTCGATGATATCCATCGTAATCCCGTCCAAAGGTTCAAATACTAGGTCGGGGATTCTTGTGCCAAAAGTCGGCATCATAACCCGCTCACCACGTCGTGTGAAGATGTGGTTGAGCAGGTCGAGCTTTACCAGCTCGAGATCGGTGATGCTGAACGTTTTGTTCGCTTGATACTCGTACGACGAGTATCCGCGATAGAGCCCTTTTGCCATGTCGTCGGTTCCAATGGATAGTTCCCGTATTTATCAACGGGATGGGCCGCGTCTTAACGCCTCCCCTACCAATCTGAAATAAATTTGTTACCCTTGGTGCTGTTCAGGGACTTTTCCAGCAGCTGAAGGTTTGCGTGTACATGTAACCCACAGACTCTATTGGAGTTGATAGGGACTATGTGATCAACTTGGAAGTTTTGACCAAACAGCTTCGAATACTCATCACGCTTCTGGTACACTAATGCAATAGCATCCAGATCAGCCCACAACGGGGTCGCTTTTGATAGCTTTGCTGCCCGATCAGCATGTTGCTGGGCTACTTTATCTGGATTGTTTGCCCTCCAAGTGGCGGCTACTTCCAACATCTTTGCCTTGTAAACAGGATCTACTTTCTTGGTGGCGTGATGTTGAGAGCGATACGCACGTATCTTGTCCCGGTGTCGTTTGCTGTAGGCAAGATTTTGTGCTTTTAATCTATCTGCGTTGGCTGCCTTATAAGCAGCATCTTGCGCTCGCTTCTTTTCACGATTTACAGCACGCCATTTAGCATCCAGCGCTTTCTTGTTTGCACGCTTTTGTTCATCTGTAAGCATAACATAACTCACCTTCTCCAGAACATCCCTCGCGTGATCGTACGGCCGCGTTCTGACCTGCCGACCTCTTTGCTGTCGTACGTGAATTCCGGCTCGTGGGTGTTGTCTGCCTTCGTCATCGTTCGCGCCCAAGGCTCGTGCAACGGGACACGATTTGTCCAGAGCGCGGGTTGTTCCCCCGCAGCTGTTGCGGCAGTAGCGGATCCTGCACCAGGACCGTTGAAGTGAACCGCTGAACCCGTACCAACAATCTGACCACCTGCGAGGATGTTTGTCTGACCGCCAGATTGAAGATTTAGGGTACTACCCGACTTGACATGCATTGCCGCAGCAGATTCAGCATGAAGGGCGGCCCCCGACTTGAGATGCAGTGCTCCGTCTGTCTGAATGAAACCAGCTTGTGTAGCGTGTGCGCGAAGATTTTGCGCTGTCCGAATGTGGATGTCCTGTCCCGCTTCTGCACGAATTTCTTGGTCACTCTTGATGTGAACGCCCTTCTTGCCGTACAGTCGAATCGACTCCTCCGACGTGAAGTTGATCTCTTTGTCGGCGTGAACGTTCAGCTTGTTCGCTGTATAGATGTCGATGTTACCGTCCTGATCCATCTCAATCCAGTTGTTACCCTGAGCAGTAGAGATGTAGATTCGTTCGTTTGTATCGTCGAGAATGATCTGGTGGCCGGATGTTGTGCGGAATCGAATCCGACAATTCTCCTGTCGGTCATCCATTGCAATTGCATGGAACCCCGCCGACACCAGAGCAGTGATCATCGAGTCGTAGTTCTTGTCAGTCAGCGTTGACGAGCCGTGGGGATCGATTCGGCTAGCTTGGTATCCTTGCGTGCTTGTCCATCCGTCGTGCTGGATGTCCTTGTCATCTTGCACTTTGCTGTACGTTTGTGACAGCTGTTCAACATCTACGCGCGAAGCTGAGTAATCAGCGCCACGTGTGCGATATTCGAAGTTTGGCTCATCTTTGTTTCCGAACGCTTGCTTCTGATTTGCTGCAAGAGGCTGAATCAGCTTCTCCGTTGATGTGTACGGACCAAACGGAGCAGGTGATGCTCCTACCTTTTCAAGCTCGGGGTGATCGTCATACATGTAGCGACCGTGCGGTAGTGTGTGGGGTGTGAATTGATCAAACACACTACCAATATACATCCGCGTCATCGGGTTGCCATCAACGCACAGTACAGCGACCTGTGTTCCCACCTTGGGGATTGCCCACATACCGTACGCAACACCGCCCTGTGATTCCTGAATACCTGGGCCGCGCGTACCAACCTGCACCTGCCCACCAAAAGGAGACATGTAGATCGCCCACGGCAAATCTTCAACTGCCGACCCCCACGCATCACCCCACTGAGGACACATGACGCGAATGCGCCCCATTTGTTGAGGGTCGTTTGTATCAACAACCAACCCTACCGTTACAAACGGTGTTGTTTGTTGGGGCTGAGCGCCCTGCATGTACATTTCATGCTGTCGGGTGTGCATTGGCATTATTGGCCACCTCGTGTAGGCCTATCCTGCGGTACCTGATCTGCCGTAGGTCCGCATGGCTTAGCGTCTGTTTTTGATTCTTGTTCTGGGCAGTTCTGTACAGCACCAACGCGTTGAGCAGCTGTTGTTTTAGCTGTTGACTGCGGCGTAGGTGATGGTGGAACTGATCCCGAAGGCGTATTTGATGCAGGCGGTCGTTGCTGACGTGCTACAGCAACAGGGTTCTTCAATGTCTGCGCCATTGACCGAGCTGCCCAATCACGCAATTCTCCCACAGTTGTATTGGGTTTGACAATCGTTGGGTTTGCCTTGGCGATCTTTGCAACTGCTGAAGCGCCGAGCGCGTCGGACAGTAGTTCCTTTCCGCCTGTACGGTTGTCGCTTGAGATTACCTTTGCGGCCGTTCCTGGGCCTAGGAAGTGTGCGAGATACAGGTCGCCAACTTCATTTGAGCCGATTTGGCGTGCATTATCACGAAGGTACGCTGCACCTGCGTATGCATTGTACGTTGGGTCGAATCGCGCATCAGGATCCGTTGACGACAATCCTTGAACCTTGCCCTGCTTGACAAGACCGTTCCACGTGCTTGTGATGAACTGGAACAAGCCCGAAGCACTTGATGTTGGTGCCTTGGCGTTAGGATTGAACGACGATTCCTTCTTAGCAAACTGTGCAAGGACGACTGGGTCAACACCATAGCGATTGGCCGCGTCGATGATTGCTGCGCGAACTTCTGGCTTGGCAGTGTCCCAACCCTTGACATCAGCAGGGCTGCGTGCGCCTTGCTGTGCGGAGTTTGTGTCTTGGCGATTTGTTGGTGTAGTCGTGCCTGACGGTGGTGTAGTTGGAACTGCAACAGCAGGCTGATTACTTGGTGCTGCAGACGTAGGACCGCACTTGATTGCATTCTCAAAGCACGAGCCAACGCCCGACGACATGTCGATTTCCTTCGACGCATTTGCCTGTGAAGATTCAAACGCACTCTTCTTTGGAATGCCAATCATATGCAGTTGCTGTGTGAATACGCCGTTGTCGAATATGTGATCGATTCCATATACGTAGTAGTAGCCATCAAACCAAAAGTCGCGCGCATAGTCCGTAGCACCCGGATCCGTTCGTGGATCGCCCGTTAGAGACTGTCCCGTGAACAGGGCAAAGTCGTCGTTCTCACGAGGCATTTTGATTCGAATCTTGACGTACGCAGGCGTATACGACCAGTCCTGAAAGTTCGCTTCAGGTACGGAGTTTGTTGTCTGCGTTTCGCGTGTTGCTGCTCGAACGAGCTGCTGCGGCGATGTAGTCAGGTTTGTTGTTCCGAGCAACAGATCGTTTCCGATGATCGTCATGCTTGCCTCTGCAACTTCTAGAGAGGCGTGCTTCGTCAGTGTGTACGCGGACTGGATTGCTGTTCCTGCATTCTGCACGTTCGTCAAGATCGGTGCTTTGATCTGTGAGCCGAAGAACACCGGCATTTGAACGACTGCACCACCGAACTTGACGGGCAGGTTTGTGACGTCCTGTGACGATGGCTGAATTTGAACGTTGGAGCTACGTTCCAGCTGACTCTTGAACGTATTCGACAGCACAGCGGTTTGCAGGTATGCAAGGCCCATGTTGACCTTCATGTCAAACTCTAGGATATCCGTGTTCTTACCTGTGTACAGATAGTCGAATTCGATGATGTTGCGACGGAGACGATCATACCTCGGGTCAGAACGAAGCTGTTCGTCGTCTTGAGCTAGGACTTGGAATGCAGGATCGAACGCAATCGTCTTTGGCGTCATGAACCGCTCAACGCGATAGTACACCGTGTAGTCTAGCGTTCCGTCTTCTGTGTCTGCAGCGGGTGTTGAGACGACTGCTGAGTGAATCTTGTACTCGTACTTGACCTTATCTGACGTATCACCCGTTGCCATGTCCGCCAACACTTGCGGACTCATCATCATGATTTGGCTGATCGCACTTTCAACGCTGGTATGTGAAGGGAACGTGATCTGTGCCGTGTCGTTGCACCCTGCTGTGTTCTTGAACTGCTGCGGTTGATTTGTCACCGTGTACTTTGTTCCTGATCCATCCTTGTAGTCAGGACCAACCTCAATCACATATTTGACGCGACGAAGGGAGCGCTTGAGTGTCTCAACATCTGCTGCACCCGACGCACGTTCAATCTGCTGATACACGCAATCAAAGTACTTGTTGTAGTTGTCGTTGATGTTGTCCTGCAGTTTGCGGAACGTTTGCTCCAGCGTATCTCCCGCTGTAACACTCATTGCACTAACGGACTTGCTATACTGGGGAAGTCGCGTTGCACCGTGGCTTGCACCAACGAACTGCATCTCATACGAGCCGCCCGCCTCGTTGAACGAACCAGTTACGTCATAGACGATGAATGTGACGGGTGGAATGTCGGTAATTGTGTCGATGTAGTCGCCTATTTGGACCTGATCGTGGTGGCCGACAAAGAACGTCTTCAACACATAGACGACCTGCGAACTGTCAACACCAAGGGCAACGCTACATTTGACGACCTGATCGAGGAATGCAATACCCTTAGGCTCGGATACTTGGAGCGATCCCTCAACGGCAATCGACGTCATCCGATCGCCGTGTACAGCTCCTGCAGCAGTGGCTGACGTCCACTTCGCTGTGGTGATCACATACGATGCATCTGTGGCGCCATTGATCAGGACAATGTACTTGCCTCCTCCTGCAATTCGCTTCGGAGAGTAGGGACCAAGATTCTCGGTGTTGGGACGAGCATCAACAGCAGCAGTCGTCGGCGTGGCGTGACTCCAGACGTCTGGATCGGTTGAGTTCGATAGCAGATCAGCTGTTGCACTTGAATCACACATCGCTAGGACGTGATAGTAGCTGTACGAGCGAAACGTAGACAGGCGGCTAGCGGGGGTTGACATATGACGTATTCCTTATCGGACTATTTATCCGCTAGTTTTAGCGGTTGCCACGGGATAGCAATTCTCCAAACAACCGTGCACGTGTTGGTAGGGAGATAACTGTACCCTCCGTGAAGTCTTCATTAAGGTCAGAGATCGCATTGTACTGCATGACGAACCACTGGAGGTTTGCACGACCATACAGGTCGAACGCAAGCAGATCGGGTCGTCCCTCATACTTCCGCGTCACCACGTACTCAACATCAGAGGTAGCTTTAGGGAATATCTTGCGTTCCCACCATCCTAGACGATTTCCAACAACCTCTACCGTGCCGCCTTGGACGAAGCGGCCACCACGTTGTTGATCTGAGCGCTGAAAGGTCATTGTTGTTCCTTAGAAGTTCGTCAGGTTGCCGAGCTTGTAGGCGGCGAGGTCAAATCGCTCGTACTCGCGTGGAGAGTGAGTTTCGACGAGAGAAATCGATACGTCCATCTTCCGAGGGAACGGTTGTGTGAATGTCGAATCCGGTGCTTCCGAAACATCATACACGGGGATGTAATCAACATCCTCAGGATACGTGATTCCAAGATTGGTCATTACAACTGGAACGCGATTGATGTTGACAGGCGTAAATACCGTGCTGCCTGAACGCGTATCGATCTGATTGTTTGAGTATGCGTACAGGTACAGAACGTCTGGTGGCGCACCTTTCAGTTGAACTCCTTCGGAGGAGATTCGGTCTCGCGCTGCTGCATTCCGTTCCGTGTCAGACAATGGCGTTGAGCCCGACCCCGGCTGGTTTGCGCGACGTGCAGAGTTTTCGTTGCGAGCCTGGCGGTTCTTGTCTGTCAGCGTGTCTGATGCGCCAAAGTATGGCATCATCCAAGCACGAAGCAGCTGCAAATACGCCATATTCTTCAGGGCGTCTTGCACGTTCCGAGAGATTAGATGCGCTGTGATTTCAAACGAACGTGAGTTTGTTCGCTTGTACATCTGAACTGCACCCGGCATGTGCACAGGCGTCAGGGCCTCGTACTCTGCAGAGCGTGATTCTGAGAACGCAGGAGTGACGTCGAACACGACTTGACTCTTGCGAATCGCGTCGGGATTCTCACCGTTTGTTAGTGCGGCGATTGGGATCAGACGCACCTTGTACTTGTTTTCGATGTCAGCCATGTAAATAGTCGTTCGGTTTGGGGTCCAGGATGACGTATTTATCCGTTGACCTCTCGTCTGAAAACCGCTATAGTTTGGTTGAAACCTCACAAAGAAGGTACTAACTCCCACATGGCCACATCAACTCCCACGCCCACAGCGAAGAACTCAATCACTCAGGGCGGCAAAACAATCTACCTGAACAACAAGGAGCTCCTTGCAGAGGTCAAGCGCTGCAAGAAGAAAGGACAGATGTCCGACATGCTCGCAAAGATGCTTCAGTTGTTGTGTTCAAAGTACGCCAAGAAGGGCAGCTTCATCAACTATTCATACAACGAAGACATGCAGGCATACGCAATGATGATGCTTGTTCGTACGTGGAATAGCTTCGATCCCGACAAGAGCAACAACCCATTTGCGTTCTTCACGCAGTGTATCAAGAACTCTTTCATCCAGTTCCTCAACCAGGAAAAGCGCCAGCGCGATGTTCGTGACCTCCTGCTGATCGATCAAGGTCTCAGCCCGTCGTACGGATATGATGCCGACGGTAACAGGGTCGGTGGAGCAATGATCGATGATGACCAGTATGTCGATCCAATCACGATGATCAACGACGCGTTGATGGCAAAGCCATCACTGTCTGACGGCCCAATCGAACGCGACGACAAGGGGATGGAAATTGAGCCGGTCGTTGACATTCCCGATGTTGAGGATGATGGTGGCGAAGAAGAGTTAGTGCAATACTAACCGTCACACAATAACCATAACATGACAAAACAACTCCGCAAGGGGGCGTTCTTCACCGACATTCACTTTGGTAAGAAGTCGAACTCCCCTGTTCATAACGAGGATTGCCTGCGGTTTATTGACTGGTTTGTTGGGGAAGTGCATCGCGATCCCGAGATCGACTATGTTGGATTCCTTGGCGACTGGAATGAAAACCGTAGCTCAATCAATCTAGCTACACTGACGTACTCGTATAACGGCGCAAAGCGACTCAATGAAATTGGGCTGCCTGTGTATTTTGTCGTTGGTAACCACGACCTATACCATCGCCACACACGAGAGATTTTCTCCGTCCTACCGTTTCAAGAGTTTGCAAACTTCCGCCTGATCGACCAGCCTACAATTGTGCCGGAGATCGGTGATGGTGCGTTCCTCAGTCCGTATCTCTTCCACGACGAGTATAACCATCTCGAGCAAATGTTGAAAATCCCGTTCTGGGCTGGTCACTTTGAGTTCAAGGGGTTCCGCATTACGAACTATGGCACACCAATGCAACACGGTCCTGATCCAAGTAAGTTCAAGGGCCCTGAGCACATTCTTTCTGGGCACTTTCACCAACGACAGCAGAGTGGTAACATCGTCTACATTGGAAACGCGTTTCCAATGGACTTTGGCGATGCAGGCGACCGCGCACGAGGAATGGCGATCTACGATCACAGGATTAGAGATGTGACGTTCAAGGACTGGGATCAAGCGCCACTGTACATTCGCTGCCGCGTATCAAAGCTGCTCGACGATGCCGTTGACATTCGCAATCAATCGCGTGTCAAATGCATTCTAGATGAAGAGCTGTCTCTGGAAGAAGCAAACCAAATCCGCGACGCATACGTTAAGAAGTACGATCTGCGTGAGTTCCTGTTCGAAGAACACCACGGAACGCTCGACGGGATTACAGACACTGAGACGGAGGTTGACGTTCCTGAGATGGAACAGACGTCCGATCACAACACAATCGACGGACTGATCGTTCAGATGTTGAATGACATCAAGGTTGACACGATTGACAACGATCTTCTGATCAAACAGTACCAGCGACTACAATGATCAAGTTCAAAACGATCACACTACGTAACTTCCTGTCGTACGGTAACAACACAACCGTCGTCAACCTAGACAATCCTGGCACAACGCTAATCATTGGTGAGAACCTCGATAGCGTTGATGGCGGCAGTAATGGCGTTGGCAAATCAACAGCAGTGTTGACGGCTCTGCTATATGTTCTGTACGACAAGTCACCGGATAAGACACCGGTTGACGGGCTCGTCAACAACACAAACAAGAAGCAGATGGAGGTGACACTTGAGTTCATTGCCGCTGATGGAAAGCAGTACAAAATCCATCGAATGCGGAAGATGAAGGCGGGTGCTGAAGGTAACAAAGTACATCTGTACGAGGATGGCAAGGATATCACAGTCACGCCAAACAGCGACACGAACAAAGTGATCGAACGGATCATTGGAATTCCGTACGAGTTGTTCATCCAGATCGTTGCGTTCAAGGCAAAGACTGAGGGCTTTCTCGATCTATCAGGACCGAAGCAGAAGGAGCTGATTGAGGAAATCTTCGGTCTGACTGCAATCACCGAAAAGGCTGAGAAACTCCGAGCGCTGATCAAGGAAACGAAGAAGGAGCTCGAGCACAAGAAGTCAACGATCGACCAACTTGCAAGAGAACATGACCGACACAAGACCCTAATTGAAACCGCAAAAAAGCGGGTCACAGACTGGGATGCCCAGAACGCCGCCAACATTGTTTCCCTCAAGGCGAAGCTAGCAAAGATCGACAATATCGACTTTGACGCCGAGCGCGAACTTCACGCTCACGTGTCGGAGCTGCAGTCGAAAATTCGCGAGCTGAAGTCAGAGATGAAACTGGAGGACAGAACTGTCTCCGACATTCAAACAGCACTCCGTAAGAACCAATCAGAGCTCGGCCATCTGCGCGACGTCAAGTGTCCATACTGCTTGCAACAGTATGCTGATGCTCCAGCAAAGATCGTCAAGATCGAAGCCCAGGTAGACGCATTGTCAACGGAACTGTCTGAGGCAGAAACCGTGCAGCAAATGCTGAGGCGAAAGATCAACCAGCTTGAGCTTGAGGTCGAACAGGTCGCTGCAAAGATCACTGTCCAGAACCTGACGGAACTGCTTGCAATCCGTGATCAGGCTGCGTCAATCCGTCAGCGAATTGACGAAGGACTTGTTGCGGTTAACCCGTACGCAGAGCCTCTTCAGGAGCTGCTAGAGGTCAAGCTCGACAAGATTGATCATGAAGAATCAAACCGTCTTGATCGCGAGCTCAAACACCAAGACTTCCTGCTGAAACTACTGACGAAGAACGATAGCTTTGTCCGTAAGGCGCTGCTTGACAAGAACCTACCGTTCCTCAATCGTCGTCTCAAACACTACTTGATTGAACTCGGCCTGTCGCACACGATCGAGTTCACACATACGCTTGACGTTGAAATCAAGAAGCACAACAACGAGTTTGAGATTGGCTTGATGTCTACTGGCCAGCGGGCGCGGATCCACTTCGCATTGTCATTGGCATTCAAGGACGTTCGCGAGCGACTGTACGGTCGAACGAACCTTGTTGTGTTTGACGAAGTGCTCGACTACGGACTCGATGCTGGCGGTGTTACAGCATGCGCTCACCTGATCAAACACCTGGCACGAAAGAGCCAGAATTCAACGTTCGTCATCTCACACCGCTCAGAGATTGACAGCATGTTTGACCGCAAGATGATCGTTCAAATGAGCAAGGGTTTCTCTTACGTGAAGGAAGACTGATAGGTATACCCGATTGCATCACCTATTAAATAGGTGAACAAAAGGGTATACTCATGGCTAAGGTTCTTGGAATTGACCAATCGTACAACAACTCAGGATATTGCCTCGCCGACGACGATACCAAGGCAGTCCTTGCTTTCGGAACAATCCGAAGCGACAAAACCGACAACACGTACGAGCGAGCCCTCAATGTGGCTCTCGCAATCAGTCGACTGGTCGAAAGTCACAATCCATCGTCCGTCAACATTGAAGGACTGGCGTTCGGAATACGAGGTGACGCCACACGTGACCTCGCCGGACTGCTTTTCACCATCGTCAACGTGCTTAAGCTCAAACATCCCCTTCTGCCGGTGCGAGAATACGCTCCGACATCGCTCAAGAAGCGGGCAACTGGATCAGGAAAGGCGCAAAAGACAGACATGATCAACGCACTGCCTGAGCACATTCGCAACGAATTTGTCAAGGCAGGATTCAAGAAGACGACCGGACTTGCGGACGTCACAGATGCATATTGGCTTTCGCAGATGCCTGCGAAAGCGAGCTGAAACAAACAGCATAACTAGAAACACAGCCGGTGATACCCTTCTCCCGGCGGCGTGGGAACAGAGTGCGTGGAGCCGCACTAACGAGCCTTTGGTTAAGTCCATAAAGTTGACCCGCTTGGGAGTAATGCCTACTTCTATTGTGCAATCCTGTGATGCCCAGGACGCGAGGTACTTCCGATCAACTGCGTTAACGTGGGGCAGGGATCTACGGTACTGTTACCAGTTCAGACAAACAAAAAGCCGGCGCCGTGAGGTACGAACGCGCCGGCTTTTCCGTAGGTACTGCGGTTTCGCTAACATCCGGGCATGGAGCTGGCTTAGTGCAACAACTAGTACGTCGGATACGTCTTCTTTGCTTCTTGCTCCAGTCTCTTCTCGATGAACTCGCCTACGGCGTCACGTTCTACGAGTGACATGTTCATCATGTCTTTGTACTGGATAGCGCCTCGCATGAAATACACTAGTTGGATGATGCTGTGGAGAATCCTTTTGCGATCAACGCTCATCTGGATAAACATCTGCTGCTTATCTTCGATCGAGCCTGTCCTAAGCGTCAGGTAAAAAAACTGACGGGGTTGGCTGTGACTGGAATCTCCATCTTTGCACCACAGTCTTTGCACTTGTGGCGTGATACGAAGTCAACACCCCACTGGCTCACTTGCTGTGCTGCTTGTTCAAGTTGCTTCTTCCACCCGAGCGGAATCTTCTTGACCCACTCACGGATCATCTCCTTGTCTTCCACCTGATCGACACGACGAATCACATTGACCAAAGTGCTGATCACAAGTTCTTCAGCTTCCGTTTGAGACAGTTCGTCTTCTTTCATCATTGCCGTCGTTTGATACAGATCAACAACGTTTCCATATGTCAGTGGCTTCAGTGTTACCTGTTGGCCGTTCGGCAACGTAGCCTTGTATTCTTCGTTGACGGTTGTTGGATCGATTGCCTTGGTTTCGCGAATCATCTGCTGTAGATCGACACTGTATGTGTGCTCCTTTGCATCCTTGCACGTATGTGTGTATGACACATCCATATAGTCGCCGAACGACACAGCACGCAAGCAGACCATCAGGAAGTCAACATCACGCGTCAGTAGCTCGTTGGGCTTACGGATTTGTGGAATGCATCGTGCAAACACCTCTGTGATTGCCTTGCCTGACAGCAGCTTGTCAGGCGTTGCGAGGATGATCTCTTCCATCGCGGTCATAGGATAGACCTCAACCTCGCCCTTCTTGACAGTTTCATCCAGCTCGCCGTTGTCATAGAAGATTCCATGTGAAGGCAACCGATAGGTCGCACCTGGAATCCGCAGCTGAGCAAGCAGTGGATTTGTTGATTGTACGTGTTCAGACATCTAGTCCTCCTTGTTGAGTGTTGTATTTAGCGGGGTTTCACAGCGATGTAACCTCGCCTAAATACACGGTCAACTAGGGTACGGACCATGCCAGATCCACAAATTCAAGCGCTAACAGTCGAATTAGGGAACCTCACGCGAACGATGCGTGATCTCGTTGCGTCCTCATCAAAAACCCTACAAGCGCAAGTTGCCAATCAGCAAGCGATGCTCGATCAGAACGAGGCAATTTCTGATTTCAAGGACAGCCTCAAGCGAACAACGAAGCTGACGAAGGAGCAGGAGAAGCTCGAGAAGGAAGCAATCAAGGCGAAGAAGGCTGAGCTGGAAGCAGCGCGGAAGCTTCAACGCGCTCAAGCCAACCTCCAGGCAACGCAGAACAAGCAGAATGTATCCGCTAATGCACTGATCAGTGCTCAGAACGCTGCTGCAAAAGCTGCTGCAATTCACCGGAAGGCGCAAGGGGCAACGCAGGTTGCCCTCAACAACTTCAATGCCGCAACGCAAACAGCTACTACCTCTCTGACATCGCTTGCCAAGAGCGGCACGCTGGCTAATGCTGCGTTGGTATGGTTTGGTGCAGCTCTAACTGCTCAAAAAGACCAGCTGCTTGCACAGGTCAAGTCAAACAGTGGTGTAATTGAAGGCGCAAACAGCCTCGCTGGTGCGTTGTTCGAGCAACAGAATACTGCTCTCAAGTATCGTCTCGCAGGTGATCAGTTTGCTGCAATCACGAATGAAGCTCGTCAGATGTTCAACGCAATGGGAGGAACATCACAGGGCCTGAAGCAGCTTGAAAGTACGGTTGATCGTCTGTACGTCCTAACTGGTGGTGACGCAGCAGCCGCACTTGAAATTGCAACGCGCGGTGCTAAGGCGTTTGCTGAGAAGGGTGTCAACCCAACGATGTTTGCAATGGAAGCATACACGAACGACGTCGTTCGTCTGCAAAAGCAAACAGGCCTCTCAACAACCGCTGCAATTGAATTCTACAACTCCATCAACGAAGACGTTGATGTGATTGACCAGCTTCGCTCTGCGCGCAAGGAAGAACGTGAGGCAATCCTTGCGTCACAGCGCGCAATGCTCCAGCAAGCAATTGCCGTTGGTATGACAACGGAGCAGGCGCGTGAAGCAGCGAAGATGCTGAACAAGATGGTTGCAGCTAAACCGCTCGACCGCTTGAAGCAAGCAGCAAAGGTTCGTGCGCTGTCGGGAGCAATGGGTATTGCCGGTGGTGAAGAGGCTGCACAAGCAATCATCGCAGGTAAGCGCGCAACGGCCGAGCAGAAGCAAGCGCTGATGCAGTTTAGCCAGAACGCTGCAAACGCAATGGACAAGATGGCAGGCCAAGGACTTGGCGCTGAAATCTTTGGCACGACGCTGCTAGAGAAACTTGATCTGGAGCAGTACTACGGCAAGGGCAGTGCGTTCTCGACAACGATGGGCGACACGCTTGCGAAGCCAATTGCTTCCGTTGAAGCAGCACTGAAAGACATCTCAAAGGATCCTCTCGCAAAGATGGTTGCGTCTCTTGCGGGGATCTACGATCAAGCTAAGCTGATCCTTTCTGGACAGCACTGGCTAGGACCGATCGCCGCAAGTATTGGCGTTGTTGCTGCGTACTTCCTGGGAGGGAAGTTCCTTGGTGCGCTGGGATCAGCAATCACTTCTTCTATGGGTCGTCTCAGCGGACTGTTTGGCAAGGTTGCCCCCGCCGCAGCAACGACCGCCGCAACAGCCGCTCCTGCTGCCGCTGCGGCAGGCGGAGCCATGAGCAAGGTTGCCAAGGTCGCAAAGGTTGCCGGTATTGCCGGCTCAGCTCTTGACGTTGGTCTTGGTGTTGGCGATCTGATGCAGGGCAAAGCACAGACGGAAATGTCCGGTCTTGACTATATCTCTCCAATGCGCTGGGGCATGTATGCGGGTGACAAGGTCAACAAGTTTGCTGAAGACAAGCTCGGCGGCCAGTCGATCGGTAGCAAAATCTACGACATGATTCACGGTGACGATGTTGGCAAGATGCTCGCACCAACTCCGATCAAGCCAAAGGACTCAGGCGCTGAAGCTGTCAAGAAGACATCACAAGCCGCAGAAGAACTGAAGAAGTTCGCAATGTCAACAGCTGACGGCGTATCGCAACAGGTCAAGAAGATCGACACATCTAACGACCTTCTGCAGAAGCAAACGGACATGATGGAGAAGCAAACAGAGCTGATGGAGAAGCAGCTGATCGCCCTCACAATGACGGACAAGGAAAAGCGCGATGACGCAACACGTAGTACCCTTCGCCGCGATAACAAATTTGGGTCACAGTATAACTACGTTTGAACGGCCTGAAAACAGCGCCATAAATAGTAGATAGCCACCCCATACGCTTAGGAAAAACAATGCCAAAGTTTGCTGAATACTTCAAGGTCGTAGCGCCGAAACCTGGCGTAACTACGATGACTGATAGCCAAAACATTGGCGATCAGGGAGTGTACGCCAACTACACGTGGTACCAGCGTTTGATCCAAGGTTCCGCATCGCGTATCACGCGTTATCGCGAATACGACCTGATGGACAACGACGTTGAAGTAGCGCGGTCGTTGGACACGATTGCAGAAGAAATGATCGGGTCAGACCCGAATACCGATCTGCCGCTCGAGTTAGTGATCGAGAGTGAAAAGGAACACGACATCCAGACAAGTACTGTGATGACGCTTCGTTCTGCACTCCGCTACTGGAACGATCTGCACGAATGGAACACACGCTTGTTCAAGGTTGCTCGCGTAGCGATCAAGTACGGCGACTGCTTCTTCCTGCGGACTAAGGATACGGCTAAGTGGGAATACATTCACCCGAAAGACGTTGTCGCGGCAATTGTTGACGAGCGCGACATGACACGTGTTGTTGGTTGGCAGATCAAGCGCGACACAAAGACACCAAACTCACCGTACAACCAGCCAACAGGACACTTCGGCAACTACTCCAACGAGCTAGTTGAGACGTACTCCGCTGACGAAATTGTTTGGTTCTCGTTGAACGATGACATTGGTGAATCTGCACCGTTTGGTGAGTCGATTCTTCGTGCTGTCTACCGTGCACAGAAGCAGAAGGAACTGCTCGAAGACGCTATCATCATCTACCGCATTCAGCGCGCTCCCGAGCGCCGTGTGTTCTACATCGACGTTGGCAAGATGCCACCACAGCGCGTCAAGTCGTACCTTGAACAGATCAAGAACGAAATCCGCCAGCGCAAGATTCCAACGTACGGCGGTGGTGTTGAACAAGTTGACTCTGTGTACAACCCGCAGCAGATGAGCGAAGACTTCTTCTTTGCTCAGCGTCCTGACGGTCGCGGCTCGAAGGTTGAAACACTTCCTGGCGGTCAAGGTCTTGGCGAACTTGCTGACCTTGAGTACTTCCAGTGGAAGGTATTCCGTGGTCTACGCATTCCTCTGTCGTTCATGCGTGAAGGCCAGGAAAACTCCGTCCTCAACGACGGCAAGACCGGCGTTGCATACATTCAGGAGCTTCGCTTCGCAATGTACATCAAGCGCCTGCAGGGATACATGTCGAAGGTTATCGATCGTGAATTCAAGCGATACCTCCGCGCCGCGGGGATCAATGTCGATCCAGCTGTGTTCTACCTCAAGTTGAATGAGCCTGAAAACTTCGGTATCTGGCGTCAGCAGCTGCTTGATAACGATCTGCTGAACACGTACAACAACGCAAACAACATCGAGCACTTGTCTAAGCGCTTCGGTCAGAAGAAGTATCTGCAGATGACTGATGAAGAAATCCTGCTGAACTTCCGTATGCGCTGTGAGGAACTCGGCCTCGATCCAGACAATGGAGATCAGCACGCGAACATGCTCGCCGTCTACGGTCCACCTCCAGGTGAGGGCGGCGAGGAGATGCTTGGCGGCGGAATGGTTGCTGGAACCCTAGGTGGCGGACCGGGCGGCCTAGGCGGAGCAATGGGCGGAGATATGGGTAACATGGGTGGTGGAGATATGGGTGGTGGATTTGCACCGCCGCCCGTTTCTGGAAACGCTGGAGGCGCACAACCCCCCGGAAATAGTGGTGTTCCACCGACTGCCCAGTAAATAACGACGCGGACAAGCCGCGTCCCAATAAATATCTAGATGGTGCCATTACCAACGCACCGCATTAACTCTGTCTAAACAGGAGCAAGGCAAATGAACAAGCAAATGAAGCAACACCTCGATGCTGTAATCGACGCACTCGTTGAGTCGGACACAGCAGCCGCAAAGGATGCATTCCACGACTACCTGCGTCTCAAGACACAGGCAATCCTGATCGGTGAATCTGTCGAATCGGAAGAGGATGACAAGGACGACAAGAAGAAGCCTGACGCTGATGGCGACGGTAAGCCTGACTGGGCTGACAAGAAGGACGACAAGAAGTCCGACAAGAAGGAAGAAAAGGACGACAAGAAGTCCGACAAGAAGAAGGACGAAGAAGACTGCGAAATGTAATAGCAGTTGATTCGTAAGGAGACTTCTATGTCATCACCAATTCTACTCGTGGAAGAGTTGTCGCCGGGCGAAGCCCGTATCGTCAACGAGTCTTCTTCGGATGGTAAGTCGATGTGGCTGAATGGGATCTGCATGCAGAGCTCGATCAAGAACCGCAACGGCCGTAACTACCCTCTGCAAGAGATTTCGCTGGCCGTTGAGAACGCCAAGCAGCGTATCAAGGAAAACAACGGTATCTTCGGTGAACTCGACCACCCACAGACGTTGAATATCAACAGCGATCGTATCTCGCACGTGATCACAGAGATGTGGATGCACGGGAACGACGCGTATGGCAAGGCAAAGCTCCTCAACACACCTATGGGCTTGATCGCTCAGGAACTGTTGAAGAGTGGTGTCAAGATTGGCGTATCGAGCCGCGGCGCTGGTAACGTAAATGAGAGTGGTGATGTTCAGGGGTTCCAGTTCATTACATACGACATTGTCGTCACGCCTAGCGCTCCTAACGCTTATCCTGGCATGATGTACGAATCGATCGAGCAGGCGAAGAACGGCCGCAAAATCTTGACCCTTGCCGAGCAAGTACGTCAGGATCCAGCAGCTCAAAAGTACTTCAAGCGCGAGATTCTGAAGTTCATCACAGACGGTCTGTTTGCAAAGAAGTAACAAAACTCGAAAATTCCGGTGCCACAAAAACCCGCGTAAATACGCGGGGTTTTCGCGAGTCGCCCACAATTTTTCAAAGCCGTATTGGACGGCACCATAAATAGAATCACGCAAGAACGCACAGGTGTGCGCTTGTCAAGGAGAACCCACAATGGATGAACTGCTAAAGAAACTACTTGCCGCGGAAGTACTGACCGAGGAAACAAAGCAAGAGCTCGAAGCAGCCCTGAAGAAGCAGCTCGACGAAGCTGTTCAGTCAGCGCGCGATGAAGCTCAGAAGACGGTCACCGCTGAACTGAATGAGCAATGGATCGAAGAGCGCGAGACTCTGATCGAAGCCCTGGACGCTAAGGTTACCGAAGCGCTGACAGAGGAAATGAAGGAACTCCGCGAAGACATCGAACGCTTCCGCGACCTCGAAGCAGAATATGCCGAGAAGCTCGTTGAAGCAAAGGGTGAGATGGCTATGACCCTGAAGAAGGACGTTGCACAACTCATCGAGAAGCTTGACTCGTTCCTCGAGATTCGCCTCGCTGCTGAACTCGAAGAGCTGCGTGAAGACGTGGAAGCCGTCAAGAAGCAAGAATTTGGTAAGAAGGTATTCGAAGCATTCGTTACAGAGTTCAAGAAGCACTACGCTGGTGATGACTCTGTCGAAGCAAAGCTGAATGAAGCTGAGCAGCGCCTCGAAGACGCACTTGCATCGCTTGAAGAAGCAGAGAAGAAGGCTGCGAAGCTGGAACGCTCGATCAAGCTGGAGAAAGTATTGGCACCTCTCTCGGGCCGCACGAGGGAAGTTATGGAAGCAATCCTGAAGCAGGTGGACACACCTCTCCTGGAAGATGCTTACAAGACCTACATCGGTAGGGTGCTCAAGGAAACGCCTGCTAAGGCAGACGTAAAGACCTCAGAGAAGGAAGAGAAAGTACTAGCTGAAGGTGTGAAGAAGGAAGTACGCGGCGTTGTGAAGTCTGGCGACAACGAAGACCAAGTGATCGAGGAGCAAGTCCACGAACAGGAAGTCAAACAGCCAGCGATTTCTGACGCTGAGAAGCAACGTCTGCGCCGTGCAGCCGGACTGCTCTAAACACTGACAAGCTAGTCAACCTAACGGAGAAAGCTCATGAATGAACTTTTCGAAAACTGGTCCGAAGTAAAGGACACTCTGCTCGAAGGCCTCGATGGCCAGAAGAAGCAGATCGTTGGTACTCTTCTGGAGAACCAAAAGCAACACATCCTGAATGAAACAGCAGCTGCTGGTTCTGTTGCGGCACACGACATCGCAGGTTTCCGCAAGATCCTGATCCCGATGATCCGCCGTATCATCCCAGGCACAATCGCAACTGAAATCGTTGGCGTTCAGCCAATGCAAGGTCCGGTTGGTCTGGTTTACACGATGCGTTACAAGTACGGTGAAGCCGTAAACGTTCCTGCTGCTGGCACTGCTGGCAACCCATGGACGGCAAACCCATCTGACGGCACAATCGCCGCAGACGCCGAAATGTTCGGTAACAACCCAGTTCTCCGTCAGTTCTACTCTGGCGCAGCTGGCAACGTTGTCGGTGACGGCGGCCTGGCACAAGGTGCTGGTGACGGTGGTATCGGTTCCGCAGCAAACCCAGAAAACGCTATCGAAGCTGGTGCTTCGCGTGGTGCATGGCCTTCAAGCATGCCTGCTTATGACACGTCGCGCTTCGGCGGCTACGGCCCTGACGCAATCGGCAAGACATACGCTGGTTCGCTGTTTGGTGGTTCTGGTTCGTTCATCGAAGGCTCTGGCGGCCGTAAGGTCAAGCTGGAAGTCGTGTCGCAAGCTGTTGAAGCTGGTACACGTAAGCTGCAAGCTGGTTGGACGGTCGAAGCTATGCAAGACCTGAAGAGCCAGCACGGTCTCGACCTCGAGTCGGAACTGTCGCAGGTGATCTCTGCTGAAATCGTTCAGGAAATCGACTCCGAAATCCTGTCTGACCTGCTGGCTCTGGCTGGTACGGTTGGTACGTACGACTACGCAACGATTGGTCTGGGTCCTCAGTACCAGCCAGCATACCTGGGCGATCGCTTCGCTAACCTGGGTATCATCATCAACGCAGTCGCAAACGAAATCGCTCGTAAGACACGTCGTGGTGCTGCTAACTTCATCGTTGTCAGCCCAATGGTCGTTTCGATCCTCCAGTCGGCAGCTAAGTCGGTGTTCGCACCAGCTGTTGCAGGCTCGTTCAAGGGTCCTAACAACTCGATGCTGGTCGGTACTCTGAACGGCACGATCAAGGTCTACTCGTACCTGTGGAACCAAGTCTCTGGACTCGGCGCTGCTGTGAACGACGTGATCCTGGTTGGCTACAAGGGTGGCAACGGCGAGACGGACACTGGTTACTTCTACTGCCCATACATCCCTCTGATGTCAAGCGGTGTTGTGATCAACCCTGTCACGTTCCAGCCTGTCGTCTCGATGATGACTCGCTACGGCAAGACAGCGTTCACGCAAACACAAACGTCTCTGGGTAACTCTGCCGATTACTACGGAAAAATCAACGTAACGAGCTTCGCGTTCGCTTAATTGACCGTTAGAAAGCAATGAGACAAAAAGGTCCACTTCGGTGGACCTTTTCTTTTGTCTGTGCGATACTACAGATATGGAAAGATATCAACAAGCAAGACAACGCAACATCGAAACGCTGCAGACGCGCGGACTAGAGATATTATCTCCATGGGATGGGCGTCTCGGGTCCGGTAAGCAATCTGCTTACGTGCCGGTAACTGTGAGGAATACGGCTTGCGGACACACATTTACCAGCAGTGCCAAAAATTTGATCACACGTGGCGTGACGTGCCCCACATGCGCAAAGCACCTCAAGACCGGCAATATCAACGCTTGGAGCGAGATGAATTCCGCACGTTGGAGACGGACAGCGCCAGAGTGGAGGGTGTATCGCTCTGAGGTAACCAAGCTCACACGTATCACGTACAAGACACACAACGCTACAATTAATCCCAACAATCTACCATTTGGCAGAGCGGGAACGGAGGGGGCCCATCACCTCGACCATATCGTTTCGGTGCGTTACGGGTTTGAGAATGGAATTCCTCCTGCGGAGCTGGCTCAAGCTTCCAATCTACGTGTTATACCCTGGCTGGAGAACGTTGTCAAGAGAGATAGAATTCTTGATAATAAACTCACTGACGGATTGTCGTCATCGGCTCAATCAGGCCGTAGTGCTAACAAAGCGGATTGTCGCGCATGTGCGATCATCGAAGCTCCGGCACTGAGTACCAACCTTCCTCGAAAGGAGTAACCATGATGAAAGCAACTATCACCATCAATCTGGGCGCTGTAATTCACCAACAGTATAATGCGTGGCGCGCTGAGCAAGGTCTAGAGCCAGTCCAACTCCACACGCTCCGCCGCTACTTTGCTGGCGGTCAGGGCTACGAAAACGGACCACCCAAAAAACTCGTAGAGTTCCTGCGAACAGCATTCGCAGAGTGAGAAACAAGAAACCCGCTTCGGCGGGTTTCTTTTTGCCCCTTACTTTTTGAGTGCTAGACGAACGTAGACCATAAATATTCCCACTACTATGTGCGGGATACATGACAAACATGGAAAGACTAACGTTCAAGCAATACCTCGACAGCAAAGATCAATTGCTCCGTGCGATTGAAAATACGCCTGTAGCGGTGTATGAGTATGAGGTCAAAAAGTATTGCTCGCTAACAGTTGGTGAGACGGAAGAGGAAAAGAGACTGATCGGTCTCAAGCCGAAAAACCGAATCATCGTAGAGTGGCGCTATGACAGCATCGCCAATCCCACACCAGAGGCTATTCGTCTGCTAGGGACCAAAGAGATTGATGAGGACGAGAAGCTGATGACGTTCTGGTCCGGCTCAAAGCTAACCAAGTGGCTGGCGCGCCACGCACGCAATGGAGAAAACAATGGCCACAAAGTTTAACATGATCAAGTCAGCAAACAACGCTGACCGCACACAACTCAAGCAGCAGGCAGCTACGTATACAATGATGATGGAGTACGCTGAAGAGGGCAAGATTTCCGTGCAGGAACTCGCTGAAAGCGTGACCCACATCCTTGCGAACATCGCAACAACTGCAAGTTCTGGTGCTCCTCTCAAGTTGATGCACCTGAACTCAATCGCATCGTTTATGGCAGGTGTTGAAGCGATTGCCAAGGCTCTCCCAACAACACAAGATGAGATCCGCAAGCAGAACACTCTGCGTGTTCTCACAGCCGCAGGTGTGCAACCCGACGGTACGGTCTCGTATGCTGTGACACCAATCGCCCAACTCGGCGCACGCAAGCAAGACATTCATGGCAAGTACTCAGCAATGGTTCAAGACTATGCAGCAAGTACAGCTCGTGGTGAACCAGCAGGACAGGAGCTCGCCCAAGCGGCTCGCATGCTTCAGGCACAAATCGATCGCGCAATGCGTCAAGCGGCTGCCCCACAAAACAAACCAGCTGCTGCTGGGCCTTCAATGACGGGCAGTTCACCATCGTCAATTTAAGGGTAACCCCTTAGTTTACGCAGAGAAAAGGGCACTTTAGTTGCCCTTTTCTTTTGTTTGGGTTAGAGTGCGCTCCACTTCAACTTCAACAGGGCGCGATCATGACCATCGCATGTTCAACGGAGGATCCAGCTCAGCTGTTCCTCGACATTCTGCTCAATGCGAATGTCTCGTTCGAGACCAAGATGGACGGCTTGGCTCAAGCGGAGGCGAGCATCAGCCAGTTGTACTGGATGGGGTTGACCCGCGTGAAACCGGTCAGTATGATGACCGCAGACGATCTCGTTCAATAACTCTCAAGGAGCTCTCTACATGTCCGTCCTTCCGATCCTGTTCACCGAGCAAGAACTCGCCCCCGTTCACAACGGGATCCGCACCTTCATCCGCCTGCTTGGGATGATCTATTCCGATGATCCGCTCCAGCTGAAGTGGCTTGCCGATGAGGAAGACCTCAAGAGCGCTCTGCGATCAATCGCACAACAGTTCAAGGCCTCCGAGATCATGCTCGGAAAACGGAAGTACCAAGGGATCGACTACGACGCGCCGAACGAAGTCAAAAAGGACCTGTCAACGTTCCTGCTGACCGGCCGTGATGAGCGCGATGAAGCGCTCCAGCGGAAACGATACCTGCCGATGTATCACCTCGTGATCGTACCGGTCTGTGACCTGTTCTACAAGTACGATCACCGGATGCAGATCGACATCGCCGACAAGGTGATCGAAGAGCTGTGCGCAATCATCGACAACACCGACGCGTACGGTACGCTCGACGATGCGCTCGTTGCACAGGCTCAGGTCCGTCAACTGATCACGGAGAAGGAAGAACGCCGCAAGGCGGAGCTGAATGCCCGCAAGCGTCGCAAGACCAAGCGTGATCCGCTCGCAGAGCTGTTCGGTCTTGGTGAAGACGAGACGGATCTGGAAGAAGACTACGTATAACAACGTAGGGTAGAAAAGAGGGCGCACTGCGCCCTCTTTTGCTTGGAGCTGCGATAAATACGCTCATACCGTGAGGAAACCGTATGAGCACATTTGATCTTCAGCCAGCTGCCCCTGGCCTTCTACGCGCTGAGGCAGTAAACATCACCCTGAAGTTCGAGCGCACAGGACCAACAACTGGCCGTGTTAGCTGGAATATCCCTACGCCTGCAGCTGGTTGCACCGCTGAAAACCAGGCGTACTGCGGTATGCTGATCACGCTGGATACGACTCCGGCGTCGATGGACAAGACGCCAAAAAATGGTCAGGTATACAGCTCTGACCCAACGGTTGACGCAAATCTGTTTGCTGGCGACAAGCTGGGAACAGCTTTGGTTGTTGGCGGATTCTATAACGACCGGACAACGACGTTCTTTGATGTCTCAGGACTGATGGCAAACACGCCATACTACGTTTCTGGCTTCCCTATGGATTGCCAATACCGCTACTACGTAGAAGGCGTTCATGCGTATTCTGTAGATTTCAAGAACCGTGGATCTGAAGGGACAAACGGTACACAGATCGTCCGCCTCAACTACACGACATTGCCTAATGGTGTCAAGACGACTGACTACACAGGTCTGATGCCAGGGATTACGTACGACTTCAAGATTCAGCTCGGTGTTGAACCTAAGCCAAATCGTCCTCTAACTGCTGCAGATTGCGTCCTAGCGCCGCCTACGTATACTGTGGAGATTGACGGGACGTTTGCACAGACGTACAGTGAGCTGGTAACTGCAATCAACCAGCAACTGGCGCTGCTGCGTAACTGCGTGCAAAGCCCGCAAGCTCCGAACACTGGCGCGTACTACTGGAACAGCGGTCAAAAGAAACTGTTCCAATGGGATGGTTCGACACACGTCGAAGTTCCTGTAATCTACGACACACAGACGCCGAACAACGTCATTGTAGGAACATACTGGCTGAACCCAACAACGAATGTGTTGTCGGTATGGAATGGCTCTGCATGGGCTACTGTGATCGTCCTCGAGACAGCATTCGACCCCGCAGCACCATCTGCAGACACATCATACTGGTTTGATGGCACGGATGCATACGTTTGGAACGGCCATGCGTGGTGCCAGATCAACACTCTGATCCAGCCAACAGATCCGTCTTTGGCAACGAATCCTCCTGATGGCTCATACTGGCTAAACACGACGACAGGAGTCCTGTACAAGTGGAACACAGCAATCGATATCTGGAACGTTGTACAGGCGATTGAATTCGACGTTGATCCAAACGCCCTCCCCGTCAACACGTACTGGTTCAACGAGTCAAACAACCAGCTGTACGCATACAACATTCCTGCACCAGGTTGGAATCAGCAAGCAAACGTTGCTGTCACGGAGATCGCTCCGGCAACACCTGCGCCCGGGAAGTTCTGGTACAAGCCAACAACGCAGCAGCTGTTCCAACGTAACCTTGCGAACACAGCTTGGGATGAGTTGGATGTCCTTTCGTTCCCTTCCGATCCAACAATCCGCAGTTTCTGTGATCTGTGGTGGGATACAACAACCGACGAGCTGAAGGTGTGGGACAACATCAACGCCGTTTGGGTTGTCGTGACAGATTTCTTCCAACAGACGACGGATCCGTCTTCAGCTCCTGCCATCGCCGATGGCACTGCATGGTATGACTCCGACGATGGCGTCTTGTATGTGTGGGAGAACGGTTGCTTCAAGGTTGTCGAGTTTGTTGAATGGCCGACAGACCCGATCACGACGATTACAACCGGCACTGTGTGGTTCGATGGAACAACATGGTACGTATGGGGTGTATCTGGCTGGACAGCCATTGACCTGATTACAACAACCAACGATCCGACATCACTTCCAACAGGAACATTTTGGTTCAATCCTACGGGCAATGCGCTCCAAATGTGGAACGGAGCCGCGTGGGTGACTGTATCATACTCAGTCGTTCCGCTGTCTCCATCAAAGGGCACATGCTGGTTTGACATGACGGTGGGAATTCTCAAGGAATGGAACGGCATGGCGTGGACAATCGCAACGCCACTCGCAACCGTTGAGCTCGACTGCAATGGCAACCTCCTGTTCACACATACTGTCGTTGGCAGCATGTCAATGGTTGTATTGACGGATGGAACTCTGTTCCAGTCGCTTGACGCACCACATGAGTTCTATACAATCGTCCCAGGATCTGATGGTGCGTCGGACGTTCCGTCGTACGCAGAAATTGGAATCGGCACAGATGGTTCAAACGCTGCGCGCGATGCAATCATCAACGACATTCGCTACGAGCTTGGATACCCTGTCGTTGACGTTGAATTGACGAAGGAGCAAATGGACTACGCCGTTAGTCGCGCACTGTCAGAGCTGCGCTCGCGCTCAAGCATTGCATACAAGCGCGGATTCTTCTTCATGGCGATCAAGGGCAACGAGCAGCGATTCTTCCTGACGAACAAGATTTCCGGAATGAACAAGATCGTCGACATCCTCGGCGTCTATCGTCTGACATCTGCATTCTTGTCATCTGCTCACGGTGCGGGTGTGTACGGTCAGATCGTTCTGCAGCACTTGTACAACATGGGTACGTTCGACCTGCTGTCGTATCACATCATGGGTGAGTACACGAAGCTGATGGAAATGCTGTTTGCTGCTCGCATCACGTACACGTGGAACGAGCAGACGCGCGAACTGCACATCCACCACCGTTTCCCATTCTCGGAACGCATGGTCTGCATTGAAGCAACGGTTGAGCGCACAGAGCAAGACATCATGACCGACCGCTACTCAAAGCCGTGGGTTCGTCGCTATGCGGCGGCGGTTTGCCGTCTGATCCTTGCGGAAACACGCGGCAAGTTCTCTGCTCTACCGGGTGCTGGCGGATCTATTACCCTCAATGCGGCAGAACTTCGTCAGGCAGCGCAGACAGAAATGGAAGCTTGTCTGCAGGATATTGAGGACTACGTAGCAGACAAACCAGACGAATACGGTATCGGTACACAATTCACCTTTGGTTAAATCCACGCAGCGAGTGGAAAATAGGGGTTGAACCGAACTCCCCATAAATACACTCACTACAATCTCACCTTCCTCCTAGGAGATAGACAATGGCACAAGTTCCTGGCGCATTCCTGCAATCCGCAGACGTCACATTCGACAACGTTGCAGATCTCGTTCTGCAAATTGAAGCAACTGCTGGCAAGGCAGTTGTTAACTACGGTGTACTGCCTGCTGGCGGTTCGACACCTACAGGTCTTGCAAACGACGCAACGACATACACAGCATCAATCGACGTTGACGCTCCTGGCTCTCCAGTGGCTGTGTCGGTCGTTGGTTCGGCAGCACAAACGTTCACGACGCTGATTGCTGAGCTGAACACAGACCTCGGCGGTGCAGCTACGGCGGCTCTTGTCGACGGTCAAATCGTCATCACAAGCGCAACAACAGGCGTATCGTCTGCTGTTGTTGTTACAGATGGCACACCTAACCCACTGTTCCGTTCTGTCAAGGGACCGAACTACGGTCTGGTTTCGATCCTGTCGACACGTGGCACAGCTACGTATGTCAAGTGGAACATGCTCGGTGCCGATCTGCAAGCAGAGTGGGAAGCACAAGCTGCTGTTCTGTCGCCAACGCAGACATTCAAGACATACGCTTCTGACAGCGTTACAATCGCAGGTACAGGCATCGTTCCTTCGTCACCAATGGGTCTGACACCAGGCAACTTCGCTCTGGCAGTTTCGACACCTGGCGCATACGGTGGCGTTGCCCAGCAAGTAACAGTCGCAGTTGCTTCTGGCGAAACGTTCGCAACGTTCATCGTCAAGTTCAACGCAGCTCTGCAAGCTCTGTTCCCATCGCTGACAGCAACACTGACAGCTGCAACCAACCTGCTGACAATCGTTGTCACAACGAACGTTCCAGGCAACGTTGCCTCGGCAGCTCCAACAGTCGCAGCTGGTTCGCCAGACCTGATCGCAGCTCTGACAGCAGTTGCAGCACCTATCGACTTCACAGCGGCAGTTGCAGCAGCAGTTGCAGGTACAGAAGGCACAGTTGGTAACTCCAACACGCCAGCTCTGTACAAGGCAGCTCTCCTGTCAACGAAGTCGCTCGCAGGTGTTCCGTTTCTGTCGGTCATCCCAACAAAGGCATTCTTCACACGCCGCAACAAGCCGGCTGCTCGTGGTGATGCTCGCGTAGTGTCCGTGTACCACAACGGCTCTGCATGGGTTGATTGGACAACAGACGCAGCTATTGCTTAATCTGGCGTTCTAGCCTGACCATAAATACCCCGCCACGCGGGGTATTTTCATTTCCGCATCGAGAAAACCGTGACTGATTGCGTCCAAAAGCCTAACGGCGAAAACTGCCCTTCCCCCTCTGACTGGTCTACGTGTAGGCCATGGGACCTGACCGAACAGAGTCGGGCGAATTGCTATGCTGATGGTTTGATCCAAGAGTCGCTAAACATCGCTGGTGCGCAAGTCAACGTATTCAAACTACTGGGTGTCCATGAACAGACGAAACTTGTTGATCTTATTGGCGATGGTAATCCTATTTCAGGTGGGGATGCATCTGGCTTCCCTGCATCCAACGCTTTCACGACTTTTGCCTCAGAATGGCGGTCGAAACAATCCGGACCTGCGGCCATTAGTGCATCAGCATTCATTGGATATGACTTCGGAGCCGTCAAAATCCCCAACGGAAGGCAGCGGTACGGAATAGACGCAAACGTCCGGCAGCATGTAACCGCAATCAAGATCAAGCAAAGCGCCAACCCGCTTCAGCGGATCGCAAAGGTGCGTGTTGAGCGTTCTGAAAACGGTACAGAATGGTATGGAGTCGCCGTTTTGACATTGCCAAATGACGACTTGCTAAACACATTGCACTTCAAGCATTCGGTACCGAATCGCTACTGGCGCCTTCGTCCAGTAGGGTTTGTTGGCGGTGCATGTGACGTGTGGGGCGTGCAGGCTCTGGAGATGTACGATTACTCTGTCACACACTACAGCAACATTCAGGACAAGATCCTGATGGAGAACCGCGATCGTGACTACGCTGAAGCCCCAATTCTCCTCAAGGGGTTCTACGATGTGATTGCACCACAGACAGACCTGTCAATGTTCGGCAATACGTGGATGGATACGTACAGCATCAAGCTGAACTTCAACTCGTGTGTTGCAAAACTTGGCCGTCCCGTCATCGTTGGTGACATCATTGAACTACCAAGCGAGACGCAGTACACACCTGACCTCAAGCCAATCAAGCGGTATCTCGAAGTGACAGATGTCACGTGGGATTCCACGTCGTACACACCAGGCTGGATGCCAACGATGCTGCTAATCACCGCAAAGAAGGCGCTGGCTTCACAGGAAACACAGAACATCTTTGGCGATCTTGCGAAGAACATTGACTCATCGGGTCTGTTCGATAACGACGATGGGAACAACGCAAAGTACCAGGACTTCTCTGCGATCGACCAGACGATTGCTGCAGACGCAAAGACGCGTGTTCCTGAACGCGGCAGTGAAGGATCCAACACGATTCGCGAATTCAGCGACGCTGAGATCCAGCAAGCTGCAGAGCAGAACTTTCCTCACATCAACAAGATCGGATTCAAGCGCCGTGGCTTGTTCGTTGAGGATGCGATGCCGCAGAATGGAGCTACATACACAGAGGGTCCTGTTCTTCCTTCGGCTCCGACAGACGGCGAATATCACCGCTTGACGTACGAAGGATTGGCAAAGGACGTTCCTGCACGTCTGTATCGTTGGTCAACAACAAAGAATCGTTGGATCTACCTCGAAACGGACCGCCGCGCTCAGTACAACGGCCAAAAGGCAATCCTCGAAGAGTATACAACTAGCCCAAACAAGAAACCAGCACGAGAGGTTCGATAAATGGCATACCGTCGCGAAGGCTACTACTATGACGCACAGCTGAAGAACTACATCCTTCAGTTCATGGCAATCTTCTCTGGATTGCAGGTGCAGATCGGTAAGTGGAACACACAAGAGGAACGTTTGATTTCCGTCCCTGTTCACTACGGTCACATGGATCGTGTCGTTGCTGCAATCATGTCTGAGAACACGCAGAACAAGCCTCTTCGTCTCCCGATGATGAGTGCGTACCTACGTAGCTTCAACATCGACCCTGAGCGGATGACAGGAACGGGGTTTGAGCGCCGTCAAGCGTACGCGCCTGTTGGCGGTCTTGTTCCAGACGACATCAAAGTGATTCATCAACGCAAGCCTGTCCCGTACAAGCTCGAACTTGACCTGTCAATCTATGCAAGCAACACTGATCAACATTTCCAGATCGTCGAGCAGATTCTTCCGTTGTTTGACCCTCAACTGAACATTCAGACGTCAGATGGAATCTTCGATTGGACACGCCTGACGCACGTGATGCTCAAGGGGATCTCAAACGACAGCAATTACCCAATTGGCACAGATCGCCGGATCGTCCAGAGCACGTTGCAGTTTGAGATGCCGGTATGGATTGATACCCCCGCTGACGTTCGCTCTGACTTCATCAAGCGAATTCTCGTCCGCATTGGCACAATTGACACGGATTCTAACGACAGCTTCGAGATTATTGGCGACCTTGATGGCCAGAATATCCCGTACGAAGTCTGGCAGGATGTAGACACGCTAAACCTCGAAGGAAATTGAGCTGATTTGGGGCCTTCGGGATAAATATCCACACAACACAATGATTTCCCCAGGAGTCAAATATGGCAAACCTCGTAAGTCCCGGCGTAAGCGTCACAGTCACCGATGAAAGCTTCTTCATCCCTGCTGCCGCCTCTACTGTCCCTCTCATCTTCATCGCAACGGCTGACGAAAAGAAGCAGCCTGATGGTGTTTCCGATGCAGCTGGTACATTCGAAAGCGGCGTAATCCGCACTGTTACTTCGCTGCGTCAGAGCACGGAGCTGTATGGTGTTCCTCGCTTTCTCGAAGACACAGCTGGCAACCCTCTGCATGGCGATGCTCGTAACGAGTACGGCCTGTTTGCTCTCAACCAGTTCCTGGGTGTAGGCAACCTCGCATATGTTGTTCGTGCAAACGTCAACCTGAATGACAACCTGACTGACATCCGTACGATGTGGGATACGAAGATGCAGGAAGCAGCATACGTGCTGGAAAACCTGGTCAACGCATACCTGAACGAGTACAACCTGTCTAACGGCTTCATCCCCACGGAAGTCAACATCATCAACACGTTCGGTACGCTGACGCCCGGTTCGCTGTATACCCCAGGCGTATACACAAACGTTCCTCTGACGGGTGGCTCTGGTACGGGCGCAACTGCAAACATCACCGTTAACGGTTCTGGTGCGGTGTCCGCTGTTACACTGGTCAACCCAGGCACGGGCTACACAGTAGGCAACTCTCTGTCTGCATCAAACACAAACCTCGGTGGCACTGGTTCTGGCTTTGCAATTCTCGTTGCGAGCGTTACAGGCTTCAAGTCAACCGTCAACCAAACAACACTTCTGTCGCTCGCAGCAACGTCAACAGATCCGATCTGGAACATGTTCTCGTTCTCGAACTCTGAAGCATCGTTCACAAACGACGCAACGTCGTCGCCTCTCAACGTGTTTGCAAGCGGCTACAACAGCCCTCCAACAGGCACGTTCGTCGGCCTGACCGGTATCGCAGTTGCATGGGTCACAGGTACGTTGGGATCGATCGTAGGTACGGAGTGGACAGCACAAGAAGCAGCAAACACACTGCTTGGCGCAGCTGACCAGTTCAAGTTCACGACGCAATTCCTCAACCAGACCAGCCTCGGCGCAAACGATGCAGCACGTCGTGTCGCTATCGTCACAGCTCTGCAAGCAGCGGTCAACAGCAACACAGACGTTCGCTCGGAAACGTACGAGTACAACCTGATCCTGTGCCCAGGCTATCACGAAGTCGTTGACGAGCTGATCAACCTGCGCGTAGACATTCAGGAAGAAGCATTCGTCATCGGCGACATGCCATTTAACCAGTCACCAGAAGACGCTGTGACATGGGCAGCTACATCTGCACGTCGTACGTCGCCTGGTCTTGCTTACTACTACCCACACGCGGTTGCATCGAATCTCGACGGCAAGAACGTCTACGTTGCTGCATCGGGTGTCGCTCTTCGCACTATGACGTACAGCGATGAAGTGTCGGAACTGTGGTTTGCACCGGCTGGTACACGTCGCGGTCTCGTCTCAGGTGCCTCGCAAGTTGGTTACGTTACAGGTACACTCGGAACAGCAACGACATTCAATGAAGTCGCTCTGAACCTGGGCCAGCGTGACAACCTGTACAAGTACTTCACAAACATCAACCCAATCGTGTTCTTCCCAGGTCGCGGTATCATCGTGTGGGGTCAGAAGACGTCGTCGCCCGACGCTTCAGCACGCGACCGCATCAACGTAGAGCGTCTGATTGGTTACATCCGTCGTCAGCTTCGCAAGAACACGATGCCGTTTGTCTTCGAACCGAACGATCAGCTAACGCGCGACAATCTGAAGGCTACAGTCGATGCGTTCCTTGGCGACCTGATTGTCAAGCGCGGTCTCTATGACTTCGCAACGGTTTGCGATGAGACAAACAACACACCGGATCGTATCGATCGAAATGAGCTGTACATTGACATCGCTCTCAAGCCTGTCAAGGCAGCAGAATTCATCTACATCCCAATCCGCATCGTTGCAACCGGCGCTGAAATCTAAATAGGGATCAAAAGGAGATAAAACGTGAGTACAATCAATGACTTTGGTATCCCAGGCGTCGGCAGCGGTATTCTGCACCCCAAGCACAGGAACCGTTGGCGCGTGACGTTCGCCAACATGGGTGGTGGTGCAGACAGCCAACCTGTTTCGATGCAAGCTGTAACGATCACACGTCCTAAGTTGACGTTCGAAAAAGTCGCTCTTCACCGCTACAACTCGGTTTCGATGATCGCTTCCAAGCACTCGTGGGATCCGCTTGCAATCACAATTCAAGATGATGTCAACGGAACGGCTGCGGCAGTAATCCAAGCACAACTGCAGAAGCAACAGTGGCTGATCGGCGCAGAAGGCCAGTGGCTTGCTGCGGCTGGTGAAGGTTCGCTGTACAAGTTCGTCACCTATCTCGATATGTTGGACGGTAACGACCAAGTGATCGAAAAGTGGACGGTTGAAGGCAGCTTTATCGAGAACGTTGACTGGGGTGAGCTTGACTACACATCAGGCGAACCAGTAACGATCTCGTTCAACGTCAGCTACGACCACGCACGTCAGAACATTGGCGGCTACTCGCAGGGTCCTGGCGTTGCAACTGGTGGTGCTGGCCGTATCGGCTAATCTGCCTGATCGACGCACGCAAAGAGCCTCTTCGGAGGCTCTTTTCTTTGCATAAATACCCCACACTATGAGGTACTGACATGCCAGATCCACGGACATTTACCGTCAAACAATGCGAACCAGCGTACGCTGATAAGAGCGGTGCGTCTATCGGTAATTCGTCCAACATGCGCCGCGACTTCTTCAACTCAATCGGCAAGATTGGTGATCTGGAGGTATTGAACAGCGTTGGTGGTGGCAAGATCGGACGCGGACTTCGCAATCTGACGAGCATCTCAAACTCAATCCGCGTTGGCTCAGGCGCACTTCCCTCTTCGATTGGAACTTCGATCGACAAGGGTGCAAACTGGGTTCTTGAACAGACGGGAATTGCTCCTACCGTTGTCGATTCTCTTCGTGGGTTCAATCCAGGGCTTGCCAACCAAGCGTTTGGCCAAGCTAAGAGTGTGTATGAGCAAGTCAAGCAGGGAAACTTCAAGAGCTCAAACATCCCGGGCGTCTTGCAGGACTTCCAGAATCTAGAACGCCTTGGACGCAACATCTTTACGCCGTTGTTTGGTGATGCGCAGACATCACTCGGCGAACGCTGCGAAATGTCTCCGTACGCCGTTGACCTGATTGCCCGTGCACCAAAATACAAGTTCCTGTTCGTCGTGCAGTTTGTTCCTGGTGCCGGTTACGGTGCACTGGGTGGACAAGACTTCGGTCCGCTTGACATGGCGTTCACTGTCAAGCGTTCAACGCGTCCAACACCAAAGTTCACATACGAAGACGTCAACTACTACAACTTCCGCACCAAGGTGATTACGCGGACAGAGTTCGAAGAGATGACGATGGCGTTCCACGACGATACGCTGAACTTTGCAACGCAGTTCTACCAGGCATACACGCGCGCAATGATGCCAATCACCGGTCTCGAGAACGGCGACAGCAACTTGCTCGAACAAAGTGGCATGGACTTCGTTGGTAACGTCAATCGCGAAAACCAAATCCGCGGTACAATTGGGGCAAATACCTATGCTGGTTCGTCAGGTCCACTGTTCAACGACAACAAGGAAATCTTCAAAGAGATTCGCCTGTTTCACCTGTTCGACAACGGCAATAGAATGAACGTATGGCGTTTCCTGAACCCACGTATCACATCGATCAATCTCGACGATTTGGACATGTCAAACGGCACAGAAGGCTCAGAGCTTGCCCTGTCATTCAACTACGACAGCGTGTTCCTCGATGCAGATGTTGCTCTGTCGGATACTTCGAAGTACAACCTCGGTCAGACACAGCGCGGTGCGTACTACCCGTTGTCGTACAAGGGTCCTACGGGTGCTCGCATTGGTCCAACGTCAACAACGACAACGGTCAACGGACAGTTTACACCGCCTCTCAATCCGATCTCAAACGCATCAGCTACGGTTGCAAGCGCAGGAAATGCTGCAGTTGCAGCAGTCAGCGATTTGTCGTCAAAGTTCAGCAATCCGTTCGAGGCGTTCGATCTGTTTGGATAATCATGGGTAAGAACTTCCAACAGGGGTACTACCGACCAAAGAACCCCCACAAGTATGTTGGTGACCCAACAAAGATTCGATACATGTCATCGTACGAACTGGAGACACACGCGTTCTTTGACAACAACGAGCGCGTACTTCGTTGGGCAAGTGAAGAGATTGCTATCCCCTATTTGAAACCCACCGACGGAAAAGTGCATAAGTACTACCCAGACTACTGGGTTGAATACGTCAATAGGGACGGTGAAATCATCCAAGAAGTCATCGAGGTTAAGCCCGCAACGCAAACGCGCGTCCCTCGAGGAAATGGCAGACATAAGCTGTACGAGCAGTTGACGTTTGCCGTCAATGCTGCCAAGTGGCAGGCCGCGCAGGCGTTTTGCGATGCACGCGGCTGGAAGTTTCGCATCATCACCGAGAAGAGCATCTTCAAATGAAAGTCGTCACGAAGGAAAAGAATATCGAGCATCCTCTTGAAGAGGTATTTGATCTCGACCCTGGTACTACGGTCGTTGAGTACAAGGAAGTGATTCCTGCAGAAGTTGTGCAGATGCCGAACTACGATCGCAAAGACGACGAGATTGAGGAGAAGCTGGAAGAGATCTACTCTGTCGCAATGGGTCAAGTTGCTGCAATTGGTGATGAGATGGATCGTGTTGAGGGCAAGTACAAAGCACGTGTTGGTGAGGTGACTGCAACGATGTTGAACGTTGCGTTGGGTGCTGTCCGTGAGAAGTCCGTCCTCAAAATGCACAAGGACAAGATGATGCCCGTCACTAAGGGCGGAGCGGTTGGTGATGGATCACACACCGTCAATAACAACCTGATCGTTGCAGATCGCAACGAAATCCTTCGCGCACTTCTCACCGCAAAGAAGTGATCGATAGGTAACCCTGCTAAATCCCGTGGTATATACGGGTCATGGAAGAAAAGCCCTCAACACACGACCGTGCTGCATACATGCGCTGGTATCGTAAACACAATAAAGAGAAACAACAACAAGTTGTTTCTCGCTATTACACTGCCAATCGCGAAGAATGCATAACGCGCGCTACTGTCTGGCAAGATCAAAACCCACAGCGTGTTCGGGACGTTAGAAGGCAACGGTACCATACCAATTCCGAAGTTAAAGAGCGTGCTGTGTACAGGGCAAAACAATATTACGTGCAAAATTCAGCTCACGCAAGGCAAAACGCTAAGCTGTGGAGAGAACGCAACGGTATCCGCCGCCAATTGTACGAGCGTATGCGTAAGCAGGGTCTGTTGGGAGCAATTCCCGCGTGGTTTGAAACTGATAAGATACGTGATGTGTACACTCAGTGTCGCCAGCTCAACAGAAAATTCAGCAGGAAGGGTCCAGATCGATTCGAGGTTGATCACATCATTCCACTTGTTAGCGACACAGTATGCGGTTTGCATTGTTGGTCAAATCTCCAACTCCTATGCAAATCGGAAAACGCTGCCAAAAGCAATCGATATCAGCAGGAGTGGTAACCCTTGGCTAAAGCAAAAAACCCCTTCCTCAAGCGTGCAAATGAACAGCACGAGTACACTGCTGACCAGGTGCTCGAGCTTCGTCGCTGCGCTGAAGATGCGGAATACTTTATCGATACGTACTGCCAAATCCAGCACGCCGTGCATGGATCGATTCCGTTCAAGCTACGTCCGTATCAAAAGCGAATCGTCAACACGTTCGCAAACAACCGACTGTCGATTGCACTAGCGCCTCGACAGATTGGTAAGTCATGGATTGCTGGTGCGTTCTTGCTGTGGTTCGCAATGTTCCACTTCGAAAAGACTGTCGTCATTGCGTCGAACAAGAACGACAACGCTATGGAAATGATCCACCGCGTTCGGTTCATCTATGAGCGTCTTCCTCACTGGTTGAAGCCGGGTCTGACGGACGATGGTTGGAACAAGCACAGCTGCGGTTTCGATAACGGCAGCCGTATCATCTCTCAAGCAACGTCTGAAAACACAGGTCGTGGTCTGTCGATCTCGCTGCTGTTCCTAGACGAATTTGCGTTCGTGCGAGACAGCATTGCTGAAGAGTTTTGGACATCTGTCTCGCCTACACTTGCGACCGGTGGTTCTTGTATCATCTGCTCTACTCCTAACGGCGATACGAACCGCTTTGCGCAATTGTGGCGAGGCGCCAACATTCCGTCACCTACACACGAAGGTGTTGGTATCAATGAGTTTGCCCCTATTGAGATCAAGTGGGATGAGCCACCTGGACGCGACAAGGCGTTCAAGGAAGCCGAAATCGCCAAGATTGGTGAGATTCGCTGGAAGCAGGAATACGAGTGCCAGTTCCTGTCGAACGATCCACTGCTTGTTGACACTGTTGTTCTAGCGAATCTGACACAGCAGGTTGACCGAATCAAACCAATCGGTACTGCCGGTGAGATCGTGTTCTACAAACAACCACAACCAAATGGCGTGTATCTCGTTGGGATGGATGCAGCAACAGGTAGCGGAGAGGACTTTACAGCAATTGTCGTCTACGACTTCCCGAACCTTGAGCAGATTGCTGAGTTCCGCACGAACACAATGTCGTCCGTTACGGGCTATCACATGCTGAAGAAGCTGCTGCGGATCTTCGAACGTGTTGAGGCGTCCGTCTACTTCTCTGTCGAGAACAACGGCGTTGGTGAAGCTATCATCGCGCTGTACGAGGCAGATGAGGATCCACCTGAAAGCGCTGAATTCGTTTCAGAAACAGGCCAGAAACGCAAGGGAATGACAACATCTGGCAAGACGAAGATCCAAGGATGCTTGACCCTGAAAGAGATGATCGAGCGCGACAGCTTGAAGATCAAATCGAAAGCGCTTGTTGCGGAGTTGAAGAACTTTGTTCGAGCACGCGGCTCATATGCTGCTAAGTCCAGCAGCACGGATGATTTGGTGATGGCAACAGTAATTGCTGTTCGCTTGCTTGGCGAAATCTCATCGTTTGACCAAGACGCATACGACAAACTGTACGCACACGCATACATCAACGAAAGCTCTGCTCCTGATGCGTACGATGAGAACAACGAGGACGATGCGCCTTTGGGGTTCATTGGCGGTTGACTTTTCAGGGTTGATCTCGTATCATTCGATAGAAATCAACCCAGGGCAATACCATGACTGACCAAATTGACCACCGAGCAACGCTGCTCGCTCAATTCGAGGCACTGAAGAGCTTCCCGATGTTTCAACGGATGGCAACGACTGTCGAAGCGTCTCCATGGCACCGTGAAGCGAACGTCCTTGTTCACACCGAAATGGTCGTCGACCAATACATCAAGATGGTCGACGAGGACTGTGAGTTCTACAGTGAGCCATGGACTCATGCGGACTATCTCGGTGGAATCGCTGCGGTGTTCCATGACACAGGCAAGCCGTCTGCTGAGATTGAGAAGTGGAGTGAAGCCCGCGGAAAATATCGCGCTTATCACGGTCATGAGCTGTTGTCGGCTCGCAAGTTTGAATCGTATGCTGCGCACCGGTTTCCGATGTTCTCTGCTGAGGACATCTTCAAAGTGTGCTGGATGATCGAACACCACATGCCGTGGACAATCGAAGACGACAAGAAGCTGGACCAAATGGCGGCAACCGTCAAGCAGTTCGGTATCTCAACAGCGTATATGCGTGAGCTGCTCGCTGATCAGTACGGTCGAATTGCCGACGATCAGGAAGGAAAGAATGCTCGCGCGAAGGAGTGGGTGATGAAGTTCAACGATCGCGTCAACCGCGTTCAACTGCCTGCCTCCGTAGTAAAATGGTCCTAAGGTGTACTTCCCCGATAAATACCGAACCGGGGGAATACATCATGACACCAGCACAGCGATATCATCAAAAGAATCGAGAAAAACTGAATGAAGCAGCACGCCAGTGGCGTGCTGCTAATCGTGAGCGCTTCCTTGAAACTCACCGTAGGATGCGTTCCACAGACGAATACAAACAACGAGAGCGTGAACGCGTAATATCCAATCGTCGCACAAATCCTTTCAAGTTTTCTTGTCAACAAGCCAGAAAACGAGCTAAGATGAATGGTTGGGATTTCAACCTTGACGCTGAATACCTAGAAAGCATTTGGACGGGGCACTGTCCTATCCTTGACGTCCCGTTGTCTTTGGGTCAAGAAACTGGGACGATACCGGAACTTAATCAAGGCAGTCTCGACAGGTTAGACTGCTCTAAGGGGTATGTGAAAGGAAATGTCCATTACATTTCCTTTCGGGCAAATAACATCAAAACGGATGCAACGTTTGATGAATTTGAAAAAATCTATCTGTGGTGGAAGGAAAAACAGACATGTTTGACTTTTTGATCGATCGACCAATACTTTGGTGTCCCATTGCCCCTTCCGGTGCTGGCAAGTCGACGTTCCTTGGCCAGATTCAATCGAACTACATGTACGCTGGTGAACAGCTTCGTGTGTTCTCACTGGACGCGCTGCGCCATGAGTTCTACCACCCAACCGACTACGCAAAGGCGTACGAGATGGCGGTTGCAGATAAGTCTTTCGAGGCTCGTGCAAACGCTCGGTTCCATGCTGACGTCAAGTGGTGCGTTGCAAACAACGCTGGCCTGTACGTCGACAACACGAACCTGTCTGCTCGTCGTCGCAAGTGGTACCTTGACATCGTGCGTAAGTACGATTTCAAGACGGTTGCGATTGTGATGCCGGTCGAGCTCGATGTTCTCCTGGCTCGCCAGAAGACACGTGGCGATAAGTGCGTTCCTGATGCCGCCGTCAAGCAGCAGTACAAGTCGTTGCAGCTGCCGATGGTTGGTGAGTTTGACCAAGTCATTGTGTCGGACCACAACCTTACTGCACCAAAATAAGCCTGCATAAATAGACGGTCAGGAGATCGTCTATGTCGGATTTTTGGGTACTTCGTGGGGAACGGATCTTGCAGCAACTGCAAGAGGTTTCGTCCGTTCCCGACCTTGAGGACAACATCGAGCGTGGGTTTCCGGAAACGCGAAAACGCCAACATGCCACAAACGAGGTGACAATCAACAACGTGCAATACATGCCTTATATTGGCATGAAGATGCTGCACGTTAAGTCTTCATCGCAGAGTAATGGCAACGAGTATCGCCAAGCACTCCAATTCAATGGCGTCAAATTTGCTGGCGAAGATGGGCCGGACGTTGCAACATTTGCCGCAGCTGATGGCGAAGATTACCATGTAGCTCCCTTGGAGTTGTCTGGACACAACGTCAAGGTTCGTTGCAACTGCATGGACTTCCATTATCGATTTGCCAACTACAACGCACAAGACAAGTCGCTTGTGGGGAAGCCGCCTCCGCTATACCAGCGGAAAACGAACCGTCCACCAGTTAATCCTGCGCAGGTGCCAGGGATGTGCAAGCACTTGCTGAAGCTCGTCGAAATGCTTCGACGCTATGGGCTAATTAGGTCGTAGACGACCCTAGAATTTCCTTGACTTTTGCAGCGTTTGCCTGCTTCAATGCCTTTGTGTGAGGTTTCTCAAGCCCGCGTACAACTGGCTTCCCGTCACGATCACGCTCAAACAGCGAACCCTTTCGTGTCGGTCGTTCTACGACACCGACAGTATTCTTGACGATTGCCTCGGCAACGCTCTTGGGGTTGAAGTCTTCGAGATCAACATCGGGGGTTGGATCTGTGCTTTCTCCAGGCGTCACAGATGATGCAATTGCTGCCAACCTCTCTAGATCGATCTGTTGGTCATCTTTCTCAGCCTGTGCCGTCTTGACGGAACCCTTGGGAGGCTCGTATTCGGGAGTCAGGAGTCGATTCGTTGGAGCGTATTGAGCTGTAACCTCACCGCCACCCGAAGCCTCTTCAACCGGCTTTTTGTCTTCACTTTGCTTGACGGTGAACGATGTGGCGACCTTCGGTTTGGAAGACTTAGACGACACTTTTACGGAAGGATCGGTCATCATTTGAACCGTTCCATCAGCCGGCTCAAAGTAATATCCGTCAATGATTACTTCAACGCGGAAATGAATGGTAGACTTGGTGAAGTGCGTCAGTACAGGAAGATTGGCACGCCACTTGCTCCCCTCAACATGCTCACAGGGAAACATGCAATCATACCCCTCACAACCGCTCATCACAAAGCGAACGACTGGTTTTTCCTCGTCGGATCCTTGAACTGTTACGTCAAACTCAAGCTCACACGGCTTGGAAGGGTTGATTTTGATTGTTGGCTCGGTCATGTTGTCTCCTGTCGTGCTGTATTTATTCGCCACGGAAAACAGCTTTGACCTTACGTGCTACGCGCTGAATCGTATTGACGCTAACCGTCAGTGCTGTGGTTGTGTGGTTGAGTATGTTGATTACCTCCACAGCTAATTTTGTGCGCTTCTCGGGGATCAAGTAGTTCTTTGTGAACTTCTTGTCGTTCATCTTGACAGTGACAACAATGACGCGCGTTCCCGCTTTCTTTCGTACGCTATTTGGCCACGGAACGTACAAAGATGGATGTACAGGGTAGCTACCGCCACCCCCTCCGCCACTAGGCGGAGGCGTGATTCCAACAAAACACGAAAACGACCCCAATCCCGCCAGCAATAGACCGCAACACGCAGACATTCCAAGCCCACCTGTGATCAACGGACTATACGGTTGGGTGAAGACTCCGTTGCCAGGAACATACGGTGGTGCATCTGCAGCATCTGTGGTTACACCAAACTGGTACGTCGTCAGCCAGTGAGCTGCCTTGCCGAGACCACTGGTTATGAGTGACATCAACGACATAGTCGTATCACATCGTGGGGATGCGCTCCATGCTCTCTACAACACTTGGTTGACCGTTGCGATCGCGCAGATTGTAGATTTGGATTGGTGTTACTCCGTCCGTGTCATAAATGATCAGCTGTTTCGTCACCGTGTCAATTTTGGTGCGATTGCGACTGTATCTCCACACATTTTGCACCATGTCCATTGTTGAGACGGTAGTAATCATGATGCTTTCGGAGTTAGCGAGCGACATGTTCAGCGCAGCTCCAGCACTTCCAGGCGCCATATGATTAACAGCAATTTCATCCCAAACTTGTCCAGGAACGTTTGGCAGTGTCCCCTCAGTTGTTGTCGGCTGCGTACGTGCACCATCTAGACCGAGTCGGAACCGAATTTGACGCTTTTCTTCGTCAGTCCAATCAGGTTCCGCAGTAGGTGTTACAGATCCCGTGGTGCTGTACGCGTAAGCCAAGTTCGATACCGTTGCCGTCACACCACCTCCGGGGCCGACAATGTACGTTTTGAGGAGCGGATCGTCCTGATACAACACACCATCCATCGACACGGTGTGGTTGACAACAACTTGCCAGCCATTGAACAAGAAGTACAAGTCACCTGCGAATAGGCCACCACCCACTGGGTCACCACCAACAACGCGGATTGGTGGCAGGAATTTTGTGTTGTCACGACGTTGCAACCACCGTTTCGAGGCGGAATACAGGTCAACTTTGACGCTGAACGACGTGTACTGTGGATTCAGATAGATGAGACGATTCGGTCCGTCAAATGTCACTTTGAGCGGATCGGTGTAATCGTCCCAAAAACTGATGTCCGTAGCCAGCATTACCGAATCTCTTTCCAGCTGGTCGTATAGAACACTTGAACTGATGTGGCCGGCTTGAGCACCTTAGCAGCAACAACATACGTTGGTTGCGTACCATCAGCATTGAGACGAATTGCCTGTTCGAGTTTGCTGCCTAGTTGTCGCTCAATCACGCCGTTTCCAGGAACAACAAAGCACTGAACCAACCGGCCGTCTTGGGAGACGGCTGTGGCGGATACATCAAGCTCCGCTACGCTGTTTGGCACAAGAGATGTTGACCAACTTGCGCCAGTTAGAGACGTTGGATCCTTGAAGATGCCAATGTGAATTGGCGAATCTCCAACCACGGCACACTCAAACATCTCCGCAACAATCTGCGTGCGATTGGGCTTCCCTGATAGCGTCAGCTGTGGTCGAAATGAGAACAAAGGAACATACGAAGCTGAATCTGTAACAGTGATTGGTGCCGCAGGCGTAAAGTGATGGACCCTACCTTCGTAGATTTGGTCCGTCGTCTCTGTATACACAGCTGCACCAGTTACGCGCATTTCTGACGATCCACCAGTCACGCCCGTGTTGTACATATTCCACGTCAACGGAAGTGAGCCGGTGCGCATAAATGGCCACTCTTTAATGTTGGCGTTTTGGAACGTGTGGCACGTAATACGACGACCGTCAGGTCGATATACGCCCAGACGAACACGTCCTACACCAAACCATTCCATGTCCATCCAAAATGTGTTACCCTTGGAAACATCGAGGACAAAATCATCCGTGATGGGGTCAATCAAACGAGCACCGTTCCAGTCTTCTTGGAGAACAACCTCTTCTGCAGGCGATCCTGTCACCGCATCGGATCGGAGGAACACTTGTAGAGCACCGTTTACTTGACGGAAACCAAATCCGTTCAAGTCGTCAAAATAGCCCCACTCACGAACAAGACCGACCTTTCCGCTGTCGCCACAAATGACGGTTGTCATTGCTAGCTGCGACAAGCCCGGCCGGTAAGGGTGATATTCGTTTGTTGTTCGACGAGCCTGCGCCCCAACAGTTACACCAATTTGATAGTAGGCTGACGAAGAGGATGGATCGTATGTGACTGATCCACCATTCTCTACCTTTGTCCAGTACAGTTCCGGCCGATCGTAACCAATGTGCTCGTACGAACCAACGGGTGTGAGCTGCGACACTTGCATACGCCCGTACGCATCAAACTGTGCCGTTCCTTCAGAGAACGTAACATATCCGGCACCATACTGGTCAATCTGCCAGCGGTTTTCAGAGACGTTTGCGTCGCTGATCTGGATGATTGGCGTGAAGATATTGTTCGCAGCAGCTGTAATGATTGTCGCATACGTAACTGTTCCGGTTTGATTTTGCAATTGCTCACCAACAACAAACTCACCCTCCGTGTTCTCGAGATAGAACGTGATTGATGATGACAAAGCGCGCTGGCCCGTATACGTACCGATTGCACCAGATGTACTCCCGTAAACGATTGTTCCGAGAGTGGGTTGCTCAACAATCGTTGTTACCTGAATGTCTGAGCTGCGCTGGTAGCGCACGCGCTTTCCTGTTCCGTCGGGCGGAAGTTGAACAAATTGTGTTGGATTGGACGTTGACATGTATGTTCTCTCTTATCTCAAGCGTTGGAGCGACGTGCTAGAAACTTCTCAAACGCAAGTCGTTGTTCGTCGGTCATTGGATGAGCTGTGATTTGCGCTTGGGGGTTGGGGTCTTCATGCTTTGCAGACGCCTGGATCATTTGATCCGTAACGTCAAGTTGCGATGCTGGACGAAACAGGCGCGTATGCACTTGTTTCAACACATAGTCAATATCAACGCCCCACTTGATGTTGTAGTTTTCCCACGTCATCAGACCGTCAAGCATCAACATTTCAACGATGGTAATTACATTGGCCTTACGATCATCCCACTCGATGGAAGGCGCATTGTGTTTGACTTGGAAATGCTTTTCGAGGCATGTGTTGCGAATGAAATCAAGGTCTGTTTCTGGCTTGACGATCTTAATTTCACCGCGGGCAACGAAAATATCCCACTCCTGAGAGAAGTTATCCCAGCGCTGACCGGGCTGGAGTAGCGGTTCAACCAATGCTAGAACGCGTAGGTTTTGTTCAGTCGCTGCGCCTTTTTTGGCACGAAAGCACGCATGTCGTAGTTCGCTACGATTGATCATATATCACTCCTCGATGGGGTCGTTTGAGTATTTATGTGTACTCAAACGACCCATCAATCATCAAGGTGTGACAGTACCTGCAGAGTAGTTACGCTCGAGAGCTGCAACCAACGAAACGGCGTTAGCTGTAGAGCGTGCGATTGTACCCGTTGCAAGCACATACTGACCCGTCGATAGACCCAATCCAACGACTGTTACGGCTGCATCTGTACCAGCCGTACGACCGCCCTGAACGTTTGAGTCGTAGTTGAAGCTGTGAGAAACACTTGAACGCTTTGTTGGCCATGCGGGGTTAACGTCACCCGACATGTCATTTGAGTCTGCATCGTCAACAACAATTGCTGCTGTCGTACCAAACTGGTTACCGTTGGCGTTCGTGAAGAACACCCAGTACTTGGCGTATTGATCGTCCTGCAAGTTTGTACCGAAGTTGACGGTCAGCGATGCAACAAACGGGAACGTAACGGTGATTGGGTCACCAAGGTCATCGTACGTGGTGAACGTGATGCTGTTTGTGTCTTGCGTGTTGAAAGAATCAATGTATACGCCGTTGGAGGTTACGAGCGTGTCACCAACGAAACGCAGCAAACCGCTAGCTGTCTTACCAGTTACAGAGCCAGACGAACTGTCAATATCGGAGTTCTGGCGCAGACGATACTGGACCGATTCGTAGATTTCTGTTGTACGTGCTGCTCCCGAAGCCGTTGTGCCAACCGTAGTATCAGCATCGACAATAACCGTGAACGGATAGTAAACGGAACCAATCAGACGCTCGCCTTCGTATGACGCCCACACAGTTGCGTACGAACCGCCCGTAATTGGTGCTGTGGAAGCACCAGAAGTGTGGTTGGACGTTGCCTTGTACCACCGGTTATCTGTACCCTTAACAACATCACCGATTACGTAGTTTGTTGCCGTGACCCAATCACCCAGCACATTGTAGAAGTTGCTGTTTGAGTCGCGTAGGTATGTGATGCTTACGTTTGCATACACCGATTCACGTGCTGTGCCCTGAACGGTGACTGCACCGCCGGGGTCTGCAACTGTATACGTAAACGTGTCTGCATCAGTCACGGTTACAATGTACGTGCCGTTGTATCCAGCAGGCGTGAATCCCGCCAACGTGACTGAGTCACCGTTTGTGAAGCCATGCGGAACTGTTGTGTTAATCGTCGCCGTACCACCAGCCCACGAGCCTGATGCAGAAGGAACGCCACCTACTTGTGGTTCAGTCTTCGTGACTTTCAGGTCAGCTGAGTTTGTCAGAGGGAAACGATATGCTTGGTATGTTAGTTCGCTAACACCAATGTCGGCAATTTCTGATTGTGCGTACAGTTTCTGCCATTCACGCACGAAAATCTTGAAGTAGCTTCGACGATCATAACCATCGGCGTAGTTACCGTCGCCGTTTGGATCGCTGATGAACTGTACGGCTTGGTTAACAGGACCCGTTAGGGTGAAGTTGACCGATGCCTGAGCAGCGTTGACTTGCTGGAAGTAAACCTGATCGGTTGAGCCCAGCGTACCCAGAGTTACGACACCAAACCAACGCTCAATAACAGCACCAGATGTATTGACAACCGACCAACCACCTGTGCGCAGGAGCTGAGGAGTTGTTTGAGAAGCTGCACCGGAAGTTTCCGTCTTATCCCAGTTCCAACCGTTGACCAATTCGAACTGTTCGTCCGTAATAGGGCCCATTGCGAACGGGAACTTGATCAGCGTGGCGTTCGAACGCCACGCGTCTTTGAGCTTTGAGTACACAGCTTTGATTGTTGCACCGTCGGTTGTTAGGTTACCTTGAACCTTCAGCGCAATCGTGCGTGCTGTCGTGTTGATGACGATTTCTTCAGTTGATGATGCAAAAGCAACGTCAACTGAATACCCCAGTTCATCGGGGTCGATGACTGGATTGGATGTGTATGCTGCCATAGCGTAGGATCCCTTTGGTTGTCGTGAGGTTGTGGACTATTTATGTGTTGGGAGGGTCAACCAGGCGTAAACACAGAGCCGCGAGCATATTGTCGATCGGTCGTTTGGAACACCGTTAGACTATTGCCATTAGCGAGAAGCGCAGACGGCAGATACAAGCTCAAATAATCAACGTGAAGAACAGCGATGTACAGTGGGACGTCCCCTGTGTAACCGTACGAGTACGAGACTTGGTAACGACCTGCGTTGTTAGGATCTGTAGACACAGATACGTTACTCACACCCGACGGCGATGCGCCTACGTTTTCAGCTCCTCCAAACTCAGTTAGGTCAGATTGGCGGAGAATTCGCACTTCAGAACCATCAATGATGTTGCTAATTGTCAATGTTTTTGAGTTGACAATCGTTGTCGTGCCACCGTTTGTGTTGATGAACGTCGTCACGTTGCTACCATTCGTTGCGTTGATCGTAACCAGACCCGTAGACGCATTCTCTACGTCGTATGTGTTTCCGCTAAACGTCAACCGATCAAACGTGTACGTTCCTGCTGCAGTGATTCGGATCGCGCGGTTGTTATTGGAGAAAGTGCAACCAACTACGTTGTTCATTTGAGCAACAGATGTCACTTCCATTGCCTGCGTTGCAGTTGAACCAGTAATTTCTGAGTTGTATACTAGCGCGCCGCCAGGCGTAAACAATCCCGATCCGACAAGCCTCGAGCTGATAAACTCTTGGCCTGTACGCATCTTGAAGCCATTGGTGAAGCCGGTGAACGTGGAACCATAGAGGAAAACGTCAGTGACGTCCGTATCGGTTGACGCATCAAACTCACCGCCAACGCCCGACGGAACGGTAATTGAGCAACCGTTATTGCCCGTCGCTGTCGTACCTGTACCTGACTTGTTACCCAGCTTGAATGTTGTCGTTCCTGTGCCGTTGTCTACGATCACAATCTTGTAGCGTGAAGTACCAAATCCACGCGCTTCAAATACCACCGAAGCGTTCGTATCCTCGAACCACGACGAAGCAGTACCTGTAGCGTTACCGAAACGAATGGGACCTTGAATTCCATACAGACCTGAACCCAGCTCGCGCACAATGCCGTAGCCTTGTAGGTTACCTGTCGCTCTGTCAGCCGCTGCAATTTGGGAAAACTTACCCGGATCCCCAGATGTTCCACCCGTCACGGTAATCATCGCACCGTTGTTCTGTGTCGGATCTCCATACCGGATAACGTCAACGAAACAGTTTGATACACCACCAACCGACTTAGCCAGTGTCTTGAACGTTGCTCCGATCTGTGTGATTGCCGTGTATGTTAGGTTGGCCAATGAACCAGCACGAACAGTCGTTTGTGAAGGAACGTTTGACGTATCCATAGCCAAACACTGCCAACCCACCGGACCAGTTTCGTGGCGAAACGCTGCAACATCAGAACCTGCTAGGTGGAATGCAATACGGTCTGTACCGTCGCCGAGGTGGATTGAAATGCCACCATTTGTGCGTGTATCCATAGCGCCTCGAGGGAACACCCATACGTAGACGAGTTTGTTAGACAGATTAGCAGACGTGATCGTTACAAACGCATCAACTGTTGCAGTTGAAACAACATATCCAATCGATCCTGTAGATTCAATTGGATCTGGGTCGGCTGTGAACAGCGTAGGTGAACCTGTCCAGTTTGTGATGGCATCAGCTTCGTTCGCGACGGTACGGTGATCGGTAATTGTGACGGCCATTATGACTCCTTGCGATATCGATCATGTAGCACAAGCGTTGCAGCCTGATGGGGCCAAAGTGTCGCCAGGTTGTGTTTTGTTTTGATGGCAACCGATTTGTCACCAGGTTGTTTGTAAGCAATTAACGGACTGAAACTAGCTTTTCCAAACACGTAAGCAGCCCGCTCAGGGTGTGTGAACGCACTAAGCTCCTCATCGCCACGCTCATCGACAAATACAACTTGATGACCAGAGGCCCGCAATTCTTGGAGCTTACTTTGCAAGTCTGATACTTCCTGCACGTAGTCGCTACGAATCCCCGACACGGGTGTCATGTAGAAGTCTTCAATTCCATAGTCACGCAGGGGATACTCCCACAGCTCAACCTCTTTGATTGGTGTATTCCACCCCAACTCCCACACACCAACGATGACAGCCATTACAACGTCTCCGCTGCACCGTATGGCGTGCATGTTTCTACAAGAAGTGCAACGATTGCTTTGATGTGCTCCATCGCTTCAACGCCGCGTTCATTACCCTGACTATGTAGGTCAAGAACCCACGCCTCTGCGTCAGTAATGTTGATCTCCCTTGCGTCATCACTGAATATCTTGACGCCATTCTCGTCCACATAGTACAGCCGAATGCGAGCTTGGATTTGTGCCTTGGCGTACTGTGTCTTCTCGAGAACAATCGTGAAGTGATCCAGGTGTACCTTGTCATACACGGGAACGTTGGGAACGTGAGGGGTTTGAAGTACGACTGGCATGTCTGCCTCCGAGGTTGGTTACGTGACGGGAATTTTTTCGCAGACTTCTTGCACGTTGGGCATGCCGTTAAAGTCAAGCAGGTTGAATACGGTGAGAGGTGTCGTACCGTCATCATCGTAGATAATCATTTGCGCGTTGTTGAGATCAATTCGTGTGCGGTTACGGTGATACTTGAGAATCAGATTCAACAGCGCAGCAAGAGATGTATCAGAAATCATCAAGGCAGCAGTATCTGCCTTGGTTTGGTTGATCAACAGTCCCAGCGTACCAACATCAGTGTGATCTGTAGCTTGCTCCTCCCAAACACCATCTGACACATCCTTGCGGTAGCTTTCATTACCACCAACTTTGTATCGTTCAAAGGCCGTCAAAGACGGACCACCATCAAACGTAAACGCATAGTTCTTGTCGAACTCGTACGTCGTGAAGTCGTAGCGGTACCATCCTCCCCCTATTTCTGTAACCAATCCGTTGTTGACAATAATGGGGTTAGTGTTTGGGTTAAGAGGATCCAGTTCATAGATGTCAATCGTTGGCGTCAACCCCGTGACGGGAACGCCTGAGTTGGTAAAATGAACTGTCAGAATCTTTGTTGCCATTGGTCTCTCACATTGCGGAACAGTATTTATCGTTGCGGACCTGTTGTTGTTTCACCTTTTTGGGCCGCATAAATACAACAACACAACCAAGGCTTCCCTCCTATGAGCGTTATTGTCGCTAAGTCGGGCGTAGGTGGTGGCGCCGGTGGCGGAAGCCCAGCACTGCTCCTGTACGACGAAAATCCTACTGCTCCGTCACCGCCCTCCGCCGCGGGGGATGATTCTATTGCATTGGGATCTGGTGCTCAAACAACACCTTCAGCACCCAAATCACTTGCTATTGGCGATCAATCCGTTGCGCGCCATCCAGGTGCAGTTGTCCAGGCATCGGGAAGGTTTGGCTCTGCCGGCGACATTCAACACGGAAAATACCTCCTGAGAACCGTCACAGTGACGGACCTACCAACGGAACTGTTCTTTGATGGAACTGGAGGGACACAACGCCTTGTTGTTCCTGACGACAGCACGTGGACGTTCACGATTACCGTCACCGCACACCGCACAGATGTATCCGATGGTCATGCTGGATACAAGCTAGAAGGTGTGATCTACAGGGTGGCAGGAGCTGCCACTCTAGCGTTCCAAGGTGCCCCCGTAAAGACGGTTTTGGGTGAGAGCAATCCTGCTTGGGACATAAATATTGACGCAGATACTTCTTCAGGGTCACTTCGCCTACGCGCAACTGGTGAATCTGGGAAAATAATCCGATGGGGTGCACTCGTCGAAACACTTGAGGTTACAAACTAATGAATTTCAACCACGACCTAGGCTCAATCGACACAATCCTTTCGATTGACACCTCACAATCCCCACCCCCTCGGCGGCACAACCAACACTCTAACCATCACAGGTACGGGTGCTATTCGCGTTCCTGTAGGTAACACTGCGGCTCGTCCAGCCAACGCAACAGGATGGCTGCGTTACAACAGCGAGACGGTTGGTCTTGAATACAACACAGGATCAGGCTGGTTTACGGTTGCCAATACTGCTGGCGGTGGAGGCACTGTAACATCGGTTGCTGTAAGCGGCTCAACGGGATTGACGGTTGGCGGCTCGCCGATTACTGATTCGGGAACGATCACGCTAACACTCGATTCGGGACTCCAATCTCTGGCATCCCTGGCATCGACAGGCATCGTTGTCCAATCCGTAGCCGACACTTTCATTGCTCGAACGATCACGGGCACAGCAGGTAACATCTCCGTAACGAACGGCAACGGTGTATCTGACAATCCAACAATCGACCTGGTTGATGCCGGCACGCCAGTAACTGGACAGTTCGTCAAGATCACAACTGACGCAAAGGGACGTGTGACGGCAACGACAGCCGTTGCTACGGGCGATATCACAACCCTCGTCGACAGCACATATGTCAATGTGTCAGGTGACACAATGAACTCCGCAGCGAACCTGACGTTCGTTGGTGGCGGTGAAGTTCTCGGCCTCCCTGCAACACCAACAACAGCTGGCTCCGCAGCGTCGAAGGCTTACGTCGATTCGTTGGTGCAAGGTCTTGACCCTAAAGCATCCGTTCGCGTTGCAACAACCGCAGCGGGTACGTTGGCTACATCGTTTGAGAACGGCGATACAATCGATGGCGTAACGCTTGTCACAGGTGATCGTATCCTGATCAAGAACCAAGCAGCACCAGCCGAAAACGGTATCTACACTGTCAATGCCTCAGGTGCTCCAACGCGAGCCCTGGACATGGACGCATGGACAGAGGTTCCTGGCGCCTACGTGTTTGTTGAAGAAGGTACGACGCTAGCTGATACTGGTTGGGTGTGCACGTCGAACACTGGCGGTACGCTGAACACAACGGCAATCACGTTTGTTCAATTTACAGGTGCTGGCACATATACAGCTGGTACTGGTCTAACGCTTACGGGCACACAGTTCTCGTTGACCACGCCTGTTGTCGTTGGCAACGGCGGTACAGGTCTGACGACAACGCCGACAAACGGTCAGCTTTTGATTGGTAACGGCACAAACTACACACTTGCTACATTGACGCAAGGTACGGGCATTACCGTAACGAACGGTGCAGGTTCGATCACGGTTGCTAACGCTGGTGTGACATCAATTGCTGGTACAGCAAACCAAATCACCGCTTCCGCTTCCACTGGTGCTGTGACATTGTCCTTGCCATCAGCCCTTACAGCGCCTGGCTCTCTGACAGTCACAACAAACTTGACGGTATCCGGCTTGACGGCTAACACGATGATATACTCCGGTACAGCTGGCCTGATTACCAGCGCCGGTGCTGCAACGAACGGTCAAATTCTGATTGGTTCAACGGGTGCAGCACCTGTCCGAGCTGCACTGACGCAAGGCACGGGTATCAGCATCACTAACGGTGCAGGTTCGATCACAATCGCCAACACTGGCGTAACGTCCGTTGCACTGTCTGCACCGTCAATCTTTAACGTGTCAGGATCGCCGGTCACTACAACGGGCACGCTGACATTCACGTTGGCTACACAAGCGAATAACACGTTCTTTGCAGGTCCTACGACTGGCGGTCCTCTGGCTCCAACGTTCCGTCAGATTGCGTTCTCTGATCTGACAGCAGCGGCTATCCGCCTGTACTCAGAAAACCCATCAACACCAACAGCACCAACGTCTTCCGGCAGCAACGCCGTATCGTTGGGAAGTGGTGCAACAGCGGGTGGAGTTGGCGCTTTCGGTGTCGGTACTGGTTCAAACGCAGGTCTTCACGGCCAGAAGGCATTTGCGTCAGGTTCATTTGCCACAACTGGTGATGCACAGGGCTCGAAGTACATTATGCGTAACTCAACAACGGATGCAACTGTTACAGAGCTGTTCCTCGACGGTTCTGCCGCTCGTCTCGTCGTTCCAAACAACTCCGCAATTGCATTTAGCATGTTGATTGTTGGACGTCGTACCGACTCAACAGGTGGTGGCGCGGGCTATCGCGTTGAAGGCGTCATCCGTAAGGACACAACGTCCGGCTCAACGACAATGATCGGTGCAGCAGCAAAGACGATCCTTGGCGAAACGAATACGCCGTGGGATGTCTCTGTTGATGCTGATACGACCAACGGCTCCCTCCGTGTTCGTGTAACTGGCGAAGCAGCAAAGACAATCCGCTGGGTTGCAGCTATTGACACAGCAGAGGTCACGAACTAAGGATTTCCATGATCTTTGATCATAGTGTAGATACGATATCACCAGACGATCAATCCGTAATCACCATCGGTGGAAGCGGAGGATTGTCTGTTGTTGGACCCACGTCTTCTACGGCATTTTCTCCAACGGGATCTGCTGCACCAACAAACGGGATGTATCTCCCCGCAGGAAATACTATCGGCATTTCAACAGCCGGTGTATTGCGTGCGCAACTGTCGGGTCCTGAATGGACAATGTTTGGAACAACATCTGGTTCGGCACTTGTGGGAACCGCCTCATCAACGGGTGGTGCAGCGATTCGAGGGATCTCAACAGCAGGAATTGCGTTTGTTGATCTTGACGGTACGCCAATCAACGGAAGCACCGACGCTACGGTTCGCCTATTTCGCACATCGGTCTCTGCAGCAACAAGCTCGTTGGACGTTCATTCTCCAAATACAGCCACAGTAACGGCACGAATTCGTGCTGATGGCGTAATGCACGCTAGCGCCGGCACGGCAGGTGCTCCGAGTTTTGCAATTTTGGGTGATACTGATACCGGAACATTCTCGCCTACAACAAACACTTTGGCGTTTGCAGCAGGCGGCACCGAATACATGCGCGTGTCACCAACGGGTGTCGTTTCCTTGTCCGGTAACGTAGCTGCAACAAACACAACCACCGGTACGCTCGTTGTGACGGGTGGTGCTGGCGTTTCGGGAACTGTATACGCTGGTGGATTCAACGGTCCACTAACTGGTAACGCCTCGACAGCGACGACTCTCCAAACAGCACGTACAATCAACGGAGTGTCATTCAACGGTTCGGCAAACATTACTGTCACAGCCGCTGCTGGTACTTTGACGGGCTCTACGCTTGCTGCGGGCGTAACTGCCTCATCTCTAACCTCTGTTGGCACGTTAACAGGATTGACAGTTAACGGCACGATCCTTCACAATTCAGGATCTTCCTACGCAATCTCTGGATTCACGGCAAATTCGTTCCAAAATTCCGGTACGACAGGTGATTCAGGAATCACGTTATCCGCCTTCCCCGGTGCATCAACAACAGCATCAGACATCCAGTTCATCAAATCTCGCGGCGGCACAGGCGTCAACACAGTTGTAGTTTCGGGTGATAACCTCGGCCAAATTGCATTTGGTGGTGCTGATGGAACTGCATACATTCCCGCAGCTTCGATTGCTGTCCAAGTGGACGGTACGCCTGGAACTAACGACATGCCGGGTCGAATTACATTTAGCACAACGGCCGACGGAGCTTCGGCCGTTACAGAGCGAATGCGAATCGACTCTCGCGGTAACGTCGGTGTAGGAACAACTTCTCCGTCAAACTTCACGGGCTATACGGCGGTAGAAACCGACAGCGCAACCAACGGCGGTATCTTCAGTGTCAAGAAGAATGGCACGGTAATTGGATATATGGAAGGGTCAAGCGGACTCTCGGTATTTGCAAACGCAACAGACCTCAAGCTGAAAGCAGGCGGTGCTTTTTCCATTCAGTTCCAAACCAACGGTCTTGACAGAGCACAAATCTCTTCAACGGGCGTTGTAACGATGCTTGCCAACGTCGCCTCGACGACGACAACGACTGGCACGTTGGTGATTACTGGTGGCCTTGGCGTTTCAGGAGCAATTAACGCAGCCAACCTAACAACAACGGGTGCTACAACGTTTGATGGCGTTGCGACCTTCAACGCCGTTCCAATTCTTCAAACGGGACCCGGCTCTGCACAACTTGAATGGCGTGAAAATGATCAGGTGCTGCCAGCAGGTCGCTGGCGTTGGACGGCTGACGCCGATACGTTCAGTCTTCGCCACAACACCGCTGTAGCAGGTGATTTTTCAACGTACACAAACGCAATCGCTGTCAGCTCCGCCAATAACGTGACATTCCCTGCGGATGTAACGGCAACAGGCGGCACAACAGTTCTTGACGTTTTGCGCGCAAGTACAACAAACCTGACAGGCGTAACAGCAATCGGTAGTGCCAACGCTGCCCCAGCAAATACACAACTATTTGTTGACCGACTCAACGGCAACTCCGTTCTTCCCGCGCTTACAGCTGGCACTGTTATCACTCTTGCTGGCTCGTCTGCAGCAAGTAGTCCCTGCCACCTGCAATTGATCTCAGGCAACACGTCTTTGGGATCAATCCGCTTCGGTGATACAGACGCCGCGTTCCGCGGTGCAATCCAGTATGACCATTCAACTGATGCGTTGACGTTTACAACTGCTGGCACAACGGCTATGACGTTGGATGCAACGGGCAATGCAGAAGTTACTGGGTATGGGCGTTTCGGAGGAGCTGTGTACGGCCTCGGCGTTGGTACACGTACAGGCGGTGTATATGGTGGTGCTGGTCCAAATACGGCTCGTGACGACATTGTTATCGAAAGTAACGGCAGCGCCGGTATCTCAATCCTGACACCCAACACCAACACGGGATCTATTGTGTTTGGTGACCCCGAAAGCAACATTGCTGGCCGCCTCGACTATCGTCACACAACGAATGACTTCGCTCTTGTTGCCAGCGGCGTAACCAACATCTTCGGAACAGTAATTGACTTTGGCACGCGTCTGAGCTTGCTTGATACGGCCGCGTCAGGTGCAACAGCTAGCACAGCTGGCGATGCTCTGGTAATTGATGCAAGTGTGGCCACGGGAATCAGCATTCTGACGCCAAACACCACAACGGGTAATATCTACTTTGGTGATCCTGAAGATAACGACGTAGGTCGTATTGTTTACAACCACAACACGAACACGATGTCGTTTGTTGTAGCTGCAGGCACGCAGTTGTCGCTGACAACAGACCTAGCAACGATCAGTGCTCGTGCCACGGTTGCACCTGGCGCTGTAACAAACTCTGTGACCACTGCTATTGGCTCTACGGTTGTTGTTACACCGAGCACATTTACGGATAACAGCACTGCAGCCTCTGGTACGATTGCGGTACGCACTGCGTGCAGTATCGCTGCACCTACTTTTGCTGCCTCAAATACAAGTGTTACGTATACAAATGCAAGCGCAGTGTACATTGCTGGTCCTGCTGCAGCCGGCACCAACGTCACTCTAACAAACGCACACTCACTCCACGTCGCCTCTGGTCGCTCCCAGTTCCCACAAGGATCTGCAACGGCACCGTCTCTTGCCGTGCGCGACGAGAATACTGGCATCTATTCATCGGCTACAAACACCCTCAACGTTACAACCAACGGCACGCTTGCAGCTACGTTTGCCTCAAACGGTGATTTTACGGCTGTCGGCAACGTCACCGCCAACTCTGACCGTCGAATCAAGAAGGACATTCAGCCAATCCGCAACGCTCTCGACAAGCTCAAGACGTTGTCCGGTGTTGTGTTCGCGCGGATTGATACAGAGCAACGTGGCATCGGTTTGATTGCCCAGGACGTTGAGCAAGTATTCCCCGAAGCTGTTGTCACGGGAGAGGATGAACTGCAGACAAAGTCGATTGCGTACGGCAACTTGGTCGGCGCTGTCGTCGAAGCTCTCAAGGAATTGGACGCGCGTCTCGCCGCAATCGAGGAGAGGTTCCCAGCATGACATTACCAGCATCAGGAGCAATCTCACTATCGCAAGTTGCGGTTGAGCTTGGACGTGCATCAACCGCAACAACATCACTCACGGAGACGGCCGTCAGGGACCTAGCAGGTGTACCGTCGGGAGCAATTTCGTTGACCGACTTGTACGGTAAGAGTGCTGCTGGTCCTGTCAGTCAGTTCGGTGGATTGATGAGCGCATCACGTGTCCCTAGCTCGTCTGCAGCAACCGCAAGCGTTACGTTTGACACCGACGGCTCTGTGACAGGATCCGTCGGTGGAACAGTTACCTCCGACGGTGCATCTGGAGACCTATGGTATAGTCCTGAGACCACGTCAATTGGATCGAGTTACTGGATACGAGCTACCACATCTTCCGGGCAAGCCCCCAGTACTGGAACGATGAATACATGGCTGCAGTTGTCAACCGGTCGTGTGTGGTCCTATACGTCCGGTGGTGGTTCTCTTGGTACAAGAACAGGTACTGTGCTGTTTGAAATCTCTTCAGCCTCCGGCGGTTCACCAGTTGTGTGCAGTGGCAGTTACACATTTGACGTGTACAACGAGCAGTGATAAATAAGGGAATCTACTGAGGATTCCCATGCGTATAGACTTCCAACAAGGCATCGTAACCCACCCAATGTCTGGGTCTTTGCAAGCATTCCTGGCAAAAACAGGAACGCACGTTTCGTTGCAAGCCGCAAACGGCCGGACCGATGTCGCCTTTGCTAACGGCGACCAAAACTACCTGCTGACGGAATCGGCCGACGTGCCAAACGCATGGGGTCCGCTTGCTCCAAACACTGACTACTGGTTGTATTGGGACATCGATATGCGAACAGCTGTTCGCACATTTGGTTTCACTACGCTTATTCCGGTCGTATCCAACAATGCCCCTGCACATGCAGCGGGTCAACATTGGTTCAACTCGTTCGCCAAGAAGATGTACGTCTCACAGACGGGCGTATGGCGCGAAGTTCTTCGTGTGTTTGCGGCCAAGGTCAACAACGCGGTATTCACTTCGTTGAGTCTTGGGATCGGAAACCGGCCGTTTGCCGGAACGCAGGTCGGGTTGAACGTGCCAAATGTCGCGGTTGGAAGGATCATCGTTGATGATCAGGGAAATCCGATTCGACGCGTCAACGGAAAGTTCTTCACAACGGAAGACGACTTCTTTACAGACGGTTCTCCTGTCAATGCGATCCGTCTTGAGGCAAATGTCGTCCATGCGACAGCACTGGTCAATATGTCGCGATTCAGCATCGTCAAGTACTCAGAGTTTGGGCAACTGGCACTGGCTGAATACGACGATGCGGGATCGTCTGCGATCGCGATTCTACTCGAGGATCTAACGACAAACCAGACAGGAACGGTCTGTGTGCAAGGTGTCGTTGTCAACCCACTGTGGAACTGGCCGACGGTCGGTGCACCTCTTTGGGTAGGAGCCAGCGGTGCGCTAGTTTCAACCGACCCCCACCTATCCAATCCTCTGACCTATCCCGTCAGTCGCGTTCCCGTGGGTCGAGTGTTTTCGCCGACGTCAATCTTCTTTGATCAAGGGCTGGGCTCCAAGGGTGACAAGGGCGATCCTGGCGACGCAAGCAACATCTATGCATCTCCAATCGTTGCAGGCGTAACGCGTCTTTCCGTCAATGCCGTCGATCCGGGAATTCCAATCGCTGTAGGTGATAACGATCCACGTGTAGCGAATGCAGTTCTCCGTACGGGTGATGTGATGTCGGGATTCCTGACGCTTAACGCCGATCCTGTCAACAACCTGCATGCTGTAACAAAGCAATACGTCGACAACGTTGTACCTCAAATCTTCACATATACGGCAAGCCAAAATATGCTGGCAACGCATCGTGGATCGATTGTGCGGATGAACAGCGCATCGCCTGTTACCTACACCGTTCGCACTAACTCCAACGTCCCCATGCCCGTAGGAGCAACAATCGTCGTATCACAGCAGGGAACAGGAACTGTCACAATTGGTGCTGAAGGCGGCGTAACCATCGTCACACCTGAAACACTAGATATTCGCAAGCAGTACGGCAAAGTAACGCTGATGCAAACTAGCGCCAATTATTGGGAACTTGAGGGTAACCTCACACCTCTATAAGGATAACACATGTTTGGTATTCACGCCCTAGGTCCTCTGTGGGCACTCCGATTGAGTGCACTTCCCCCTCCGTCGGGACTTCCTGTGTTCCAGACGCTGAACCACTACTCAATCGCAGTTTCAGAAGGTAATCTCAACACAGTCGATTCATACAATCCGTTCCAAGACGATCACGTTCTTGCGATGAGAATTGACCCAATTGATATCAATCAAGGGACAACACCTTATATCGGTGACGACGGTAGAGTGCTGTATGATCCGAAAACCGACAATGTGTTTGCCGTAACAACCGACTTCACACCTCCTGACAAATTTGTCTACCGCGTTGACACGCGGGAAGCGGCGGTTGTGTGGCAGTACGACTTTACGACAGTGGGAAACACTTACACAAGCGTTGAACTGATCGGTGTCACACCGCTATATGTCTGGGTTAAAGCCCTGAATGCTTCAAGCGAATTCGTCTTCTTCAGTCTTGATATCGCAACAGGTACACTCGTTCACAACATCATTCTCCCTGACACACATGCATTTCACGGCGGCGGTACATTGTCGAGCCTGTGGAGCGGCTGGCGTCTTGCTCTGAGCGACACAAAAATTAGCATTGGACTGGGGACTGACACTGGGACAAGCGAGAATTACATGGTAACACTCGATGTTACAGGACCAACGTCAGGAACGCTTGATTTTCTTGATCTCAACGGTGCTGGCGTGGCTAACTACTACCCCGATAGTATCTGGTCGTTCTACGACGGCAAGGCGTATGTTGCAAACTCTCAAAACACCGTAGCTCCGGGAATTCCTCTGTTCCAGGTAATCGACTTGAACACAATGACGATTACCGACATCAACACAACACTCACAAACGATCAGTTTGTTTATGTGTACGAGATGTTCCTGAATGAAGACAAGACGCGTCTTTACGCCTCCGATCAAGGTGATGATTCTCGAATGCTAGAGTTCGACATCACAACGCCTGGTTGGACGTTCCTCGGCTCGTACGGCACGAACACGTCAGAAGCAGGAAATGGCATGCAAGCTGACAAGTACTACTATGCGTCCGGTTACATCTTTGGTGCAACATATAACGGAGAAGTGTATACAATTTGGTCAGTTGGTGATTACGGCCCCGACGCCCCGTACGCTTCAAGCGGATGGTATGGTTACAGGAACTATGCTCCGTTGTTCAACTACAACGTCGCTCCACTGTATGTTCCTTGGAACCAACTCACAGAGCCAACACACCAACCTGGTAAGTGCACCGGCGTTTGGATTCTCCCGTCACCAACGCGCACATTTACAGCTCCAACCTATCCAACCGTGCCACCTACATTGACGGGGACGCTTGTTGATGGTACCAACAACCTGACGCTAACGGAGCCTGTTCAATGGTACAGCTACGAGTTTGCTGGCTTCGATTCAATGCAGTTTGATATCCAGGGTGGCTTCACGGGACCGGTACTCCACATCTTTGACAGTGATGGTCGTCCGCTGATGTACCGAAATGAAAACATTGGTGCTACAATCACACGTAGTCTGTGTCTGCCAGGAACATATTATGTAGCAGTGTTTACACAGCTGGATGGTAACTACTTGCGTGGCACGCAAGGGTGGACAATGATCACGCAAGGTCCACCAGACGGCGCAATCACACTCGACATCACACCAGGTGTAACAGAAGGCTAAACATGACACGTCGTATCCCCACTCCGTTTATTGCTCCCGACGCTGCTGTAGGTGCGTCAATTGCTGGCATGACGTATGACTCAGGTGCCCTCCACGAACTAATCATTCAGGGTAGTGAGGCTCGCTGGCAATTGACAAAGTTGGTTGATCGTCCAACTTTGTTCACACCAACAACAGGTCCTACACGCCTAGATGCACCACAATCGTTTGGACTGATCCCTCAGGCCTATGATCCCATCACAGACATGCTGTACGTCTTTCAACAACGTCATAGCGTAGAGGAGGGAGTCAGTCGCTTCCTGGTTAGTCGCCTTGAGGTTCTTGCCATCGATCCACGATCCAAACAAGTTGTTGATAGGGTTGATCTCTTTGCACGCAATGCCGAAACTACCCTTCCATCTTTCTACCCCTCGCCTATGCGGATTATTGCTGATGGCACTGAACTCCATTGTCGTTATACGCAAGGGATTGGTGATGATTACGTTGTCGTTCTCGACATTAACACACTTACAGAAATTACGACATACCCTGCACTCATAGGCACATATACCGGCATGTACATGCCCGTTGGTGGTAACAGGTTTGTCACGTGGACGCCTAATACGGCAACACCAACCGCAACGCTATATCAACGCGAGCTGAACGGAACGTTTACGCTAATCAACACTGCCCCTGCAATTGCGCTAACAAGCGGGTTTGGTGCTGCCAATACGTTTGGTGCGACTGATCCGGCAAACGGTCTTTGCTGGATTGTTGCAAACGGCAGTTACGACGACGGGGCAGCGACGGGTCAAGCTTCGCAGATTGCCGTTAGGTGGGACACAAACACAAACACAATCTCATACATCACAAAGCAGAACCCGCCTCTGAATGGTGGGTTTGGAGCGTACATAACTCGGGATCCAGAGGTAATTGGTGGTAAGTTCACCTTCACTACAAAGCGAGGAAACGGCAGCGATCAAGCACACGGCGTCACGATTGTTAGCACAGATGGCACAACCGTTACGCGCTATGGTGAGAGTCAGAATCCTGCCAACGGTACATTCAGCGATCGTCCTGGTCCGATTCGTATCTCATACGATGGGCAAACGGGTTACGCAACAGACTTCTGGGATAATAACGCCATTTTTGTGTGGGATCTGACCCTGCCGTCGCACACCAAGTATGATCAGTACCTTTACACTGCTAATACGGCAGGCGTTGGCCAAACTAACGGTGGAGGTTATACTGGTCAGGGAACATATGCAAGTCCACGAGGTGATCTGATCAAGTGGACGGGTGGGTACTACGGTGCTGTGGGAATCCCATCTAATGGTCGTACAGTATCCCCTCCTGCGTACAATCGTACACCCCCAACAACTGTCGGCACAATTACTCCTCCTGCGCCAGGCAGTGGTGTAATCAGTGAGGATTTCGAATTCGTTTATCCTGGGGCTAATGCATTGGTTCCTGTCAAGTGGCATGGAATTGTGCATGATGGAGTGACGCGAAAAACGATCTCTTTCCTTGTCCCAACGGATACCGACACAAACAACTTCTTTGGATGGATCGTTGCGTCGCAAATTGACGCTGCACTGTATACACCAGGTGGTCGTTGCTTTGGCCGGTTGCTGCGGGGTGAAAGTCTGATGTATCTAAGTGGCTACACGCGAGCCGAACAAGAAAATAACCTCGAGCAGTATGGATTCGTAATCCCTGCATCAATGCCCGCAGGTACATATTACGTTGGCGTGCTCCCATATTACATCGAGCAATACAATGGCAGAACGGTATTCAGCGACTACGAGTTTGATGGGTGGACATTCGATCCAAGTACCCTCAATCCAGGCGTTGACCCAACGGTGAAATACCGAATTCGCGTCCAAACTATCCCTAACTTCTCGTGAGACAACCATGATCATAACAGCAACTGTTACCTTTGTTCCTTCACAAGCACCGAACACTCCTGTTGATGTGCCTGTTTCCTTGGGCCACCGAGCTGTTTTTGCTCGCGTACTTGACCTCGCTTCGAGCTCCGCATCTCCTGACGGTACGTACGTCGTGCGATATGAGCGGGATGAGCCTACACCCCTATCAATTGAAATCCCCATCCCAACAGCAACGCGACTGCAAACTAATGCATATGCCGTAGCTGACTTGGAAGTGCTTGTACAGCCCGAGGATCCTCGTCTATTTGCACCACTGTCGACATTTTGCCCTCGCCTACTTCAACAGGTCAAAAACGCCGTAACCAAAGCAGTAGCCGATACATCTGCGTAACCATAAATATTGGACACAACCACTTGAGGGTATAACCATGTACATTCCATTCCGCCAAGGCGTCGTCTACGCTCCTCCTAACTTCCTCCAACTGTCGGGTGGCACGGTTTCCCTTCAAATTGCTGTTCCTGATCTCGTTATCGCAGTCGTTGCGGATGGCGATTCAGACTACTTGATTAACGAACGCCTGCCCGTAGCCAACGCATGGGCGGGTCCGTTTGTTGCCGGCCCTCAATCGTACTGGTTGTACTGGGACATCAACGTGGTGACTGGTCAGCGCACGTTTGGCCACACACTACTAGAGCCAGCCGAAGGATCAACTCCTCCGGCTTCTCCTCAAAACGACCAACACTGGTTTGACACAAATGTCAACAAGATGAAGGTGTGGAACACAGCTGCAGCTCGCTGGGTTACGAAGATTCGTGTGTTTGCTGCCATGTTGGCGGGTGGCTCTGTGATAACAAGCATGAGCGTCAACGCTCCTGCATTCCAAGGAACACAGGTTGGTTCTCTCGCCTCAATTCCTATCCAAGCTGGTCCAATCGTATTTGACGAGTTTGGGCTTGCTGTGAAGCGTAACAATGGCGCGTTCTTCACAACCGAGGATGTTGTTGTTACTGGTGTTGCTTCGGGAGCGCAGGTCAAGCTGGCCAGCGCCGTCGTCGAAGCTGTTGCTGAATCGAACATTCCTGCCTACTCAGTCGTTCGGTTTTCAGGGTTCAATCGCATCCTACAGGCAACTAATTTCCACATGAACAGCAACAACGTATTCGGCATGATCGAAAAGAATGCTGCTACGGGTGAAGTTGTTAACGTCGTCACATCGGGCGTAGTTACGAATCCTGCGTGGGACTGGACCGCAGCAGGAATCAACGCACCAATCTACATTGATAACGTTGGTCAACTAACAACGACACCTCCAGCAATTCCTCAAGTGATTGGCATTGTTGTTGACATTCGTTCGATTTTGATTCGTCCATCTGTCCTTTCAACGACCGCACCGTCATCACTAGCGCTTGACGATCTAACAGACGTTGACGTTGCCGCAGTGAACGACGGGGACGTTCTTACGTTCAATAGCGTTGACGGCGAGTGGATTCCTTCAGCACCAGGCGGCGGTGGCACATCTCTGATGCCGCAAGTACTGTTTTTGAGCTTGACGGGCACGTTCGACGGCACACCAAACTACGCCTGGACGACTGTAGCAGAACCAAGTGGAGCAGCGGGGTTTGGTAGTTATGTGTCATACGACACATACACACAGTTGTTCACCCTGACTGCTGATTACACGTACGAAGTGGAAGTGAAGGCACAGTCGTCTGGCAGCTGGCCGATTATTGACTCAACAACATACGGCACAGACTTCAACCCCGTAACAGTTTCACTCGTGGGAGGTGTGACGTATAACAAGTCACGCTACCATCGTCGTACGGAACCCGGCGACGCGTTTATCGTCGACACAGACGTTGTTACGTGGCTCGATCGCTACATTTTCTCAGGAACGACTGGTGATACATTCGGACTTGGCGTACTACTGTCTTCATACAACAATCCTAGCACCACATCTTCGATTGACTTCTTCGTGACGATTCGTCCGATTGGACCACCTCCCGAACCTGCATAATGTCACTAACAGTCGTTACTCACACACAACACAGTAGACCCGACTACCTCAAGCAATGTATCGAATCCGTTGAGCGAGCACTACCGTCGGGTGCAAAACACAAAATCGTGTATTGCCCTAACTATCAAACGTGGGGTAGAGCGCGGCTGGATGCCGTGCTCTCTGATGAGTTCGTTGCGTTTGTTGATGATGATCTTGTTGCGCCTCAGGCTATCAAGGCATGTCTTGAAGCACTGGAGGCAACAGGTGCTGGAATAGCATGTACGAATGAAGTTTTGATTGATCAGCACGGAGCAGTTATGCTGCGCGTTGATGCAAGAAAGAACTACATGGGTGTCAGTTCACACCCCCGCACACTTCACCATCTGTGCTTATTTCGTTCTTCAGCGGTGGATCCTCGAGCGTTGGATTTCCACTATCAGTACGGGCACGGTATTGATTGGTTAATGAAAGCCAGCGCTGCTCTCCAACATGGCGCCATACATGTGCCGATCGATGGGTATTACTGGCGTCAACATGACGGCACAATGACGAAACGTAAAAATTCACCCGATCTTCCGCCTGTAACACAGCTGATTCGAGGAACCTGGCCGAACCGTGCAGGATTGATTGACACGTATGTTCCAACGTGGGTAACAGCGCAAGAGCGATAAATACGCAACACTCACTGAGGAACACCCATGCAAATCCCATTTCGCCAAGGTATCGTCTATGCTCCCCCAGGCTTCCTTCAACTTGGCGGCGGCACCGTATCGCTCCAAGTTGCCATCCCCGACATGGTTATCGTTACCGTTGCGGATGGAACATCCAACTATCTGATCAACGAACGCGTCCCCGTAGCCAATGCATGGGCAGGCCCGTTTGTTGCTGGTCCTCAGTCGTACTGGCTATATTGGGATATCAATCCCGTTACCGGCGCACGTACATTCGGACATACCCTTCTCGAGCCGGTTGAGGGCGCAACGCCTCCATCAACGCCACAAAACGACCAGCACTGGTTTGATACAAACGTCAACAAGATGAAAGTGTGGAACACACTTTCAATGCGCTGGATTCCAAAGATTCGTGTATTTGCTGCAAAACTGGAAGCAGGTGCAGTACTAATCAGCATGAGTGTGGATTCGCCACTGTTTACTGGCACACAGGTCGGATCACTAGGATCGACACCAATCAATGCCGGTCCGATCATTTATGATGAAGATGGACAAGCCGTAAAGCGGAATACAGGCGCCTTTTTCACGACAGAAGACGTTGCCGTAGTTGGCGTCGCATCAGGATCTCAAGTGAAACTCGGAAGTGTTGTAGTATCAGCCGTTGCTGAGTCAAACATTCCCGCATTCAACATCGTCCGGTTTACAGGATTCAATCGCGTGTCGCTGGCAACGAACTTCAACATGACTGAGACGAACGTATACGGAATGGTTGAGGTTGATGCTGTTCCGGGCGATGTGGTCAACGTTGCAATGGAAGGATTGATCACAAATCCGCTATGGAACTGGACGTCTGTAGGCGTCAACACCCCCGTGTACGTTAATGGAATCGGCCAACTAACAACAACGCCGCCGCCCGTACCGCTGATCATTGGTACAGTTGTTGACGTCCACACAATTCTACTCCGTCCGACAATGTTGTCCCTCAACGCAACACCTCCTACGGATCCACAAATCTTCACGTATACAGCTACGCAAGCAATGCTCTCAACGCACGCTCGCAACATCGTTCATTTCGATAGTGCAACAGCTGTTGATTATCAGGTTCCAACGAACGCAACGCTTCCGCTACCCGTGGGAACAACGATTGTAATTGGTCAAATTGGTGCAGGACAAGTAACACTTGCACCTGCTGTAGGCGTAACGATCCGCACGCCTGAAACGCTAACAACACGCAAACAGTTCGGAAAAGTAACGCTGATCAAGGTCGCTACAAATACGTGGGACGTTGAAGGTAATCTCGAACCCGTATAATCTACCCACACAACAATAACAAGGGGCACATAATGCGCTTGACAGAAATCTGGGATCCTAGCATGTATCGTTCAGGCGATGAGTACAATCCTCAGTCGCCTTACTACGATGGTCGTGAAGTTGATCCTGAGGATGAAGACTATCCAACACAATTCACGTGGTATCACTACAACGAAGCGGGTGACGAGATCACAATGACCGTTACCGGAGTCGTCACCTTGACGACTGAATATGAAGACTATTTCCCATCGCGCAGCCGTCGATATCATGAAGACGACGACGGCCCTGAGGGTACGACGGGCGTAAGTCGTGTGACGATCAAGCAAGTCAAGGTTGGTGAAACTGTGATGTCAGGCAAGCAAGCCGAACAGCAGTTTGGTGCTGATCTATTCGCAGGGTACAAGGCGGAAATCGCTGAAAGTGCTGTCGAAGGTATTGTATCCAAATGGGGTAAGCCAAAGGTTACTAACTGGAAGATGGACACAGAAATTGTCCTCCTTTGAACGGATAAGCATAAATACAAGCATCGGAAACGATAGGGTGAGAGGCACCCTCAATTTGGGATAGCCCAAACCTCTTGACATTTCTCAGAAGTGAATTGATAGTTACCAGATGTGATCTTAGACATGAGGTTCACAGACGAGAAGTTCGACAACAACTACTAGAAGAGAACAGGAGTTCAACATGTCAAACGCTAAGCTAGCAGCACTCAAGGCCCAATTCGGCGGCCAAGAGAAGGAATCCAATCGCGAGACCTTCACAAACAACTACTACCCATTCTGGAACATGAAGGCCGGTCAACGTGCCATCATCCGCTTCCTGCCCGACCGTGACGAAAGCAACGTTCGTGGATTCTTGGTAGAAAAGGTGTTCCACAACCTCACAATCAATGGTCAGAAGAAGACCGTTCCATGCCTGAGCATGTACGGTGAAGACTGCCCCGTTTGCAAGATTTCGCAGGACTACTACAAGGCCAAGGACGAAGTCAATGGCAAGAAGTACTGGCGCAAGAAGCAGTACATCGCGCAGGCACTGATCGTTGAGGATCCGCTCGACGCTGACAAGGACACCGGTGAAACTCATGCCGGTAAGGTCCGCTACATCGCCCTCGGCTACCAGCTGTACAACATCATCAAGGAAGCGTTCGCGTCGGAAGACGATCCGCTCGACGATGTTCCGTACTCGTTCGAGGGTGGCTACGACTTCATCATCAAGAAGTCGCAACAAGGTGAATACTCGACGTACACGATGGGTACGAAGTTCCAGTCGAAGCAACGCGCTCTGTCGGAAGACGAGCTGGTCGTTGTTGAAGACGGAATGATCGAGCTGGCAACTCTTCTGCCGAAGAATCCAGGTGTGGAAAAGGTTCAGGCAATGCTGAACGCCGACCTGAATGGCGAAGACTATCAGGAACCAGGTCGCCAAAGCCGTGACGAAACGCCGAAGCCTGCTGCAAAGCCGGCGGCAGCGCGAAAGCCGGTGATGGAAGACGACGAACCACCGTTCACTCCAGATCCGAAGCCTGCTGCACCTGCAGCTAAGCCAGCTCCTGCAAAGGCAGCTGTCGCCGACGAAGGCTCAAGCGATGTCGATGACATGCTCGCGGCTATCCGCGCACGTCGTAAGGCTGGTGCTTAATCAACTCGGACCAAAGAGGGGGCTCGCCCCCTCTTTTTAATGGAGGCCTTTGATGGCTAAGAACAAAGAAAAGAACGTCTTCTCTTTTGTCGACGAGTTCGACAAAGAGCTAGACAAGATGGAGGGGATTGGCACATCGTCACTACCTCCGCGTTACTGGTACTCTACCGGTAACTACGTGCTGAATCGAATCATCTCGGGAAGCTACTTCAACGGAATTCCTCAGGGTCGCGTTACCGACCTCGCAGGTCCTTCCGGTGCAGGTAAGAGCTTCATCTCGGCAAACCTCGTACGTGCAGCTCAAGAACAAGGCGCATACTGCCTCGTGATCGACAGTGAGAACGCTCTGGACGATGAGTTCATGGGCAAGATCGGTGTCGACACTGAGAATAACTACAAGTACGTTGGCGTGACGACAATCCCCGAAGTGACGAAGATTGTGTCGTCGTTCCTCAAGAAGTACAAGGAACAGGTCGGCGAGGATGAGGATGCACCACAAGTGCTAATCCTGATCGACTCGCTCGACATGCTGATGACGGAGACGGAGCTGGAGCACTTCGAGAAGGGCAACAGCAAGGGTGATCAAGGTCAGAAGAACAAGCAACTGAAGGCGATGCTTCGCACGTTCGTGCAGGCAATCAAGAACCTAAACGTCGCCATGATCTGCACGTCTCAGGTGTACAAGAACCAAGACATCCTCAACGGCGAAGGTGTGTGGATTGTTTCTGACGCTGTCAAGTACGCTTGCTCGCAGATCATCCTCGTCCAAAAGCGCAAGCTGAAAGACGACTCAAAGGGCGCTAAGGCAGGTGATGTTGCGGGTGTTCGGATCATTGCTGAAGGCTACAAGACGCGATTCACCAAGCCGTTCCAGAAGGTTGAGATCGAAGTGCCGTACTACACCGGCATGGACCCAACATCTGGCCTGCTTGAAGTTGCGAAGGCCGTTGGTGCCGTCGTTCCTCGTGGAAGCCGTGTGTCTCTCAAGGGTAGCGAAGAAACGATGTACGCATCGGAGCTGCTCGAGAACCACCTCGACAAGCTGCTAGAGATTCTTGAAGCGGAAACGCTGACGTTCCTCGAAGCGGACGCTGAGGTTGACACTGCTGCGCCGGAAAAGAGCTCGAAGCAACGTCGCAAGGAGAAGTTCGAAGAAACAGCTGCTGATCAAGAGTAAAGTCCTCGTTGACATTTAGCTGGAGATAGGGCATAATTATGCCCTATCTTTGTTTGGGGAGACCAAAATGACATTCACCGTAAAAACAGCGCAAGAACTGATGCGCGACAACCTGCTAGTCAAACACTACGCAGGTTCCCATGCGTATGGGACGTCCCTCCCCACATCTGACGTTGACTTCCGTGGAATCTTCTGCGCAGACCCCGTCAACGTTCGCACGCCGTTCTACGTGATCAAGGAAGTCGACGACACATCCGAGGAAGACACGAAGTTCTACGAAGTCGCTCAGTTCATGAAGCTCGTCCTTGACTGCAACCCGAACGTCGTCGAAACGCTGTGGGTTGACGAGCGTGACATCGTCCACACGACTCCTGCATACCAACTGCTTCGCGAGAACGCTGGCAAGCTGCTCAGCAGCAAGATCGCGTTCACGACGAGTGGCTATGCGCTCGCACAACTGAAGCGGATCAAGGGACACAACAAGTGGATCAACAACCCTCAACCGGTTGAGCGTCCGCAGCAAGTCGACTACGTGTCGCTCGTTCACAACTTCACCGGCGAGAAGGTGTTCAAGATCAACCTACGCGACTTCGAGCGCGGGCACCGTCTCGTTCCGTTCAGTGGTGACACGTTTGGCTTGTACCAGATGGATGGGTACTCGCCGTTCAACGCTGAAAGCGGCAATCTGAACGACGACTACCAAGGCGATAGCCATGATCTCGGCACGCCTCTGTTCGTGATCAAGTACAACCGTTCTGTCTATGAGTCTGCGAAGGAAACGTGGAGCAACTACTGGACGTGGAAGAAGAACCGCAACGAAAAGCGCAGCGCGTTGGAAGAGGCACACGGCTATGACACCAAGCACGCAATGCACCTCGTGCGTCTGCTACGGATGGGTGCAGAGGCGCTGGAAACCGGCGTCCTGCAAGTCCGCCGGCCCGACGCCGAAGAACTGCTTGCAATCCGCAACGGAGCTTGGACATACGAGCAAGTTGTCGAATACGCTGAAATGATGGATGATAAGGTCCGCAACCAGCTGTATCCGAAGACGTTGCTGCCGAAAAAGCCTGACATCAAGCTCGCGGCGGAACTGACGCTTGCAGTTCAGGATCTCGTATGGACCAAAAACTAGAACAAATCGAGCATCTGCTATCACTGTTTGACGAGCGCGATCAGGCAAAGCAGGCGATAACCCGCAAGATCATGTACGCGCTAGGACCAACGGTCCTAGTTGCGATTATGGAGTTGTTGGAAGTGTCGCCTGATGAGTTGATGTGGGATGATTTCCGTGTCGTTGACACGGTTCTCCTAACCGTGTTTACGGTATCATACAACCCTTCGACAACACAATCGACAGTGTTGAAAAAGCTGTCGCCTCCGCCTCGAGACGACGGCACGCCTGTCGTTGAGGTGCAGCAAATGCTCCATCTTAGCTTGCCTTTGACACTGACCTTCCAAGACAAAGAGGTAATCAAACAATTTCTGCTCAAGACGTTTGTAGAAACGGAGCCGACCCTCGCTACCGAACCTGCAGAGCCACCTCCAGCAAACATCGCCCTAACAAAGGAACAGGTCCGCCAGATGCTGTTTTTCCAACAACAAACAAAGGGAACCAAGCAATGAGTCGTATCGCAGATTTGGGAGCTAAACTCGTCAACCTACCTGCGCTAATCGCAGAATACGAACAAGCTTTCGAGAACATCGAAGAGAACCTGACAATCAGAGGAAAGACGCTCGACCAAGCTCTCAAGGAGCAATCAACGTACCCAATCTACTACGATGCACGACGCGTTGAATTGAAGACGTTGATGAAGTACCTCGATGCGCAGGTGTCTCGCGTTCGTGGTCAACTAACAAAGAAGTACAAAGAAAACTACTCCCGAGAGCTCGGTGAGCGACAACTGAACAGCTACATCGACCAAGAGGAAGACTACCTCAAGATCAACGAGCTGTACCTCGAGTGTGAGGAGTTGTACGAGAAGTATGCAGCTGCCGTTGAGGCATTTACGAAGCGAGGTTTTGCGCTTCGAGACATCACACTAGCACGCGTCAACCAGATCCAAGACGCACTACTATAACAATGACAACAGAGTGCAAAGTACGACTGATTGATGAAGTATCCGCAGTTATCGTAGGTCTTCACGGGGATCACCTCGAGTACTTCTACAACAAGTACGCAGTACCTGCGGCAAACTACTTCTTCAATCCGCGATTCAAGCTGGGACAATGGGATGGGAAGATTCACTACTTCCACAAGACGGGGAAGACGTACGTCTACCTGCTCGATGAAATCATCCCCAAGCTCGTCAAGTTTGGCTACAAGATCAAGCTGGAAGATATGCGTCTTCCAGCGCCGGCGCCTGAGTTCATCACAGAGGACATGTTCAGCCACGTCCTCCATCCTGACGACGGAACGCCAATCAAGCTGCGCGACTACCAGTTCAACAACGTCAACGCCCTGATTGAGCACGGCCACGGGTTGATTATTGCATCGACTGGTGCAGGCAAGACGTTGCTGTGCGCAGCACTTGTCAATGCGTACGGACTGCTGGGAATCAAAACGCTGACGATCGTTCCCAACCAAGACCTGATCCGCAACACGAAGCAAGACTACATCAACTGCGGTCTCGATACCGGTGAATACAGCGGCACGTCAAAGGACATCAGCCATCAACACATCGTGTCAACGTGGCAAGCACTGAAGAACAACCCGAAGATCATCGAACAGTTCGGCCTCGTTCTCGTCGACGAATGCCACGGTGCAAAGGGCAACGTCCTGCAAAAGATCCTCACAGATCACGCTGCTAAGATTCCGTACCGGTTCGGCGTGACGGGAACGCTTCCAAAGGATCCGTCAGACGTAATGTCTATCAAGGTTGCTCTTGGACCGGTTCGTGGCTCCGTTACAGCTTCGGAGCTGATGGAGCGGGGAATCCTTGCGCAGCTGCATATTGACGTGATTCAGCTGGAGGAAGACCTGCGCGACCAGTACAATCAGTTCTGCAAAGAGGACGTGATTGGCAGCAAGCCGCCTACATACATCCAGTTCAAGGATGGCTACTTCCCTGATTTCTCAACTGAGAAGTCATACCTACACAAAAACAAGACGAGAATCGAGTGGATTGCCGATTTTCTCCTTGCCAAACAGGATGCCAAGAAGGGGAACGTACTGTGCCTTGTGGACAGCATTGCCTTCGGTAGACAACTTGCTGAAGTGATTCCTGGAGCGGTGTTCGTCAACGGCCAGGACGTCAAGAAGTCATCCGAGCGGCAGAAGGTGTACGACCTGTTCAAGGACAATGACAACTTGATCGTCATCGCGACCGTTCACATTGCTGGAACGGGACTGAACATTCGCCGAATCTTCAACCTCGTGATGGTTGACGTTGGTAAGTCGTTCATTCGTGTGATCCAAGCAATCGGACGAGGGCTTCGGACGGCAGAGGACAAGAAATCCGTCCTCGTAACAGACATCTGTTCTGACCTCAAATACAGCAAGAAACACCTCAAGCAACGTACGAACTACTACGAAGAAGCGAAGTACCAGTACAAGAAGCACAAGATCGACTACATCAAACACATGACCCTTGACGCCGTCGACTATGACGAGTAAGCTGGGCACGATAACAAGGACAATAACATGCTGATCTTTGACGGCGAATCTCAACCCATCATTCTCGACAGTATCCACGGCCCGACGATCTCGGAGCACATGTGGGTGCTCGATCTCAACCAACTCGACTTCATGCTTGCACCGTTGCTGATGCTTGAGGAAGTCGTGTGTCCGTCGATTCGCTTGATGGTTAAGGGGTTTGAGTTTGTCCTTCCTGCGAACTGGAACATTCTCGTGTACGACCGTGAAACCGCCCAGCTTGATGTAGTTGAACTGGCTGAAACCGCCGGCCGGCAATTCACTGCGTTCACGTACGGACCCCGCAAATCTCAGCCTTCCCCCGAAATCGTCACCGTAACGAACTACTACGTTGAGCACAAGAATGTCGGGCCGTCGTTGAATAAGCACCAAATGCTATGTCATCCGATCGGTCCTGAAGAGTGGATCTGCGTTTCACCCTCAGATACGTACAATAAGTACCTAAAGGACATCATTGTAGGTGATCTATTGGGGTACTAACTGAGGAGCCCACCATGACAACAAAAGAGAAAACAGTCACTGCTCGCGACTTGAAGACATTCATTGAGGCTGTCGAATTCGCGACCGATACAGATGAGTGGGTGCCAAGTGCTCGCCAGTGGAAGAAGATCCGTGAGATGATTGACAAGCTGGAAGAGGTTGCTCCCGCACCAGCTCGTCCGCCCGTACAAATGGCGCCACCAGCAATGGCTCTCCCGTCACCACAATACGCCGCTCCCGTGCGAATGGCACCGGGTGGAATGGGTGGACCTCAAGGCGGGCCGCTGCCAGCGTTTGGCGTTGGACAGACGGGCGCTCTGAAAACACCTGACATTGACACGTCCAATGGAAACTACCAAAGCGCATTCACGTAATACTGTCCTGAAAGACCGTACGTTGTGGTATGATGGAGACTCATCGTTCGATGCAAACAAGCTCCTGCAATCACTCCAGCGTTACGATGTTGAGTTTGTTGACCAGCTCAATGCGACCGTTCTAGAGTTCAACCAGCACGTCTCAAAGGATCAGGAATTGAAGGTCAAGGCAGAGGCAAGGCCGCTGTCGTTTGAGTGGACAATCCCCGACCGATACAAGAAGCTGGACATCGTCGATTATCTCCTGCAAGCTCACCTGATTTTGACGGAAGGGATGCCTGAAGACGAGATTGACAAGCGAGAGCGACGTCTCTGCACAGAGATTGTTCGCTACAAGAAACAAGGGTTAGACGACGTTCTTCGCGCTGTAATTTGGATCATAAATACTCTGACCACTAACAATATCGTTTGGGGTGTTGGTAGAGGCAGCAGTGTGTCATCGTACGTGTTGTATGTGATAGGCGTTCACGACGTGGACAGTTTTGCATACGACCTCGACCTCGATGACTTTTTGCATGACTAAAGGGGACATCTATGTCAAGAAGCGTGAAGAGCGCACGTGGTGATACAGTTGACTTTGATCTGTTGAAGATCAAACAGCAGATCGCCTCCGCTCCAAAAACTACCAATGTGAAGGCACGTGAAGACTTCATCGATCAGAAATTCAAGCGCCGTCTGAAGAAGATGAAGCGCGATGCGATCGACGCGGTTACTCCGTCCGCTGACACACCACAACCAGAACCGGACGAAAGCGCAGAATGAGCCTACTTCCCATCAATAACAACATCATATTCAAATTCGTAGACAAGGTAAATGCCAAGGGACAGTTCGAGAAAGAACGCACAGAAAGTGGCATCATCTTGCAGTCTAGTTTCGATGACAGTGCAAAAGACCCTCGGTGGGTCAACATCGTAGCAGTCGGCCCTGATTGCACACTGAAGCCAGGTCAACAAGCGCTCCTTCCTAACCTGCGTTGGACGCAGGGGTTCAAGCACGAAGGTGAAATGATGTGGAAGACTGACGAGTCGCAGGTTGCTGCATTCCGTGACGGTCCAGACACAACTCTACAGGCAATGACCAACTATGTCATCTTTGTCCATCGCAAGCAAAAGCAAGTTCAGTCGTATGCAGGCCTTACTGTTGTTGGTGGTCATGTCGACACACCTAGTGGCGTTGCTATTGCACTTGGTCCAGATTGTCAAGAGGATCTGAAGGGCGCAACGTTCTACTACGACAACACGAACTTCACAGACAACTTCCAACACGGTGGGTTCTCGCTCGCTTTCATCAAGGATGACAACATCCTAGCGTACGAACCGAAGTCCGGAGAATAAACATGCTGTTCATTTCCCTGCTCATCGCTGCAACGATAGCGATTGCTGGCGCCGCCGCTTACTTTAGCGTGTACGGCCTTGCTTACACGTTTAGCGGCGTGTTTTGGTCAGTCGTTGTTATGGGCGCATCGCTGGAGGCGGGCAAGCTCGTTGCTGCTTCATACCTCTATCGTTACTGGGACAAGACCAACATTTGGTTGAAGTCGTACCTGATGATGGGCGTATTGGCGTTGATGGTGCTAACCTCGACGGGTATCTTCGGATACTTGTCGGCAGGATATCAGCAGGATGTACTCCCTCTGAAGCAAAAGACTGAGCAGATCGCACTACTCGAGGACGAAAAGGCACGGGCGCTCGCACGTAAGAAGCAGATTGACGACCTCCTGGCTGGCGGTCCGACAGTGACGAACATCAATCGCTCCAACGGTAACGTTGACCCAAACGCTGCCCGCGCACTTCGGGAAACAACTCGTGCGCGTGAGTCTCTCGTCCGCCAATACCGGACAGAACAGGCTGACGTAACAAAGCGCGTTGCTGAACTTGATGCACAACTACTAACGCTCAAGCAAGAAGTGATCAAGGTTGAAGCCCACATTGGTCCAATCACGTACATCGCCAAGGCGTTCGATCTCCAAACAGACGACGCAACGAAGTACTTGGTGTTCCTGATCATCTTTGCGTTTGATCCGATGGCGGTTGCCTTGACGCTTGCCGTCAATATCGCACTCCGCCTACGCAGAGAAGAAAAGGAAGCTGAGCAGCAGAAGGTAGAGGTAGTCCCTTTCACCCCTCCAGCGCCAATGCCGCCAGCTCCTGCGCCCGTGGAGACGTTTGTTGAGCCCGCTCCAGCACCACAACCGGAACCTGATCCTGTCCCCCAGGAGCCCCTGTTTGAAGTGCTGGAGCCGACTCCGCGCGACCCTACGCCGCACGTTGAAGAGACAATGTACGAGGAGCCAGCTCCTGCACCAGCTCCCGAGCCGGAACCTGTGATCGAGCAGCCAATTGTCATTGAGCCGCCGGCTCCTGAGCCGGAACCAGTAGTTGAAGAACCGGTTGTTGAGCCACCAGCTCCTGAACCGGTGGTGGAGACGCCTCCGCCCCCACCGTCGCCTGCTCGTACCCCTGTCCTTGGGTCAGGACGTCGCTCGCGCGTATACACAGACCTATGGAACGGCGAGGGACCGAGCGATAGTGGCAAGATGCGTGAGCTGATTAACCACCACCGTTTCCTCAAGGCCAAGCAGGACAGCGGCCACCAGCTGTCGAAGGATGAGCTGTGGGAAATGCGGTCGATTGAGTCGATTCTTCGCAAGAACGGGATTGACATCTACCTGTGATAGTTGATTTCTCCTTGATCCGTATGGTATAGTGCGGCGTCAAGGAGAAATTCTGAATGCATAACAAACACGCTTTGTGGGTGGAAAAGTACCGACCCACAACCCTATCACAATACGTCTTTCAGAACGAAAAACACGCAGCAGCATTCAAGCGAATGATTGCTGACAAGTCGATCCCTCAACTCCTCCTGTCAGGAATCCAGGGGACAGGAAAGACGACGATCGCTAAGATCCTGATCTCTGCAATGGAGATCGACGAAGCAGACGTCCTCGAGATCAATGCTTCTGACGAGCGCGGTATCGACGTGTTCCGTGACAAGATCAAGAACTTCGCCACCTCAATGGCACTCGGTCGCTTCAAGATTGTCCACCTCGAAGAGGCGGATGCCCTCACCCCCGACGCTCAGAAGGCATTGAAGTCGTTCATGGAAGAAGTGAGCGATAGCGTGCGGTTCATTCTAACCGCAAACCACGTCAACAAGATCATTCCCCCGATCCGCTCTCGCTGCCAGGAGTTCTACTTCAAGTCAGCTGACCCCGTCGACATTACCGAGGCAATGGCAACGATTCTCGTCCGCGAGAGCGTCAAGTTTGATCTCGAATCGCTTGACAAGTACGTCGCCGTTGGGTATCCTGATGTGCGCAAGATCATCAACTCACTGCAACAAAACACAGTCAATGGGGAACTATTGGCTGCTGAAACTAGCGGCGAGTCGGGTGATTGGAAGATTCAGCTAATCGACCTTGTGGAGAGTGATAAATGGGTCGATGCACGGAAGCTAGTCTGTGCAAGTGCCAACGCTGAGGAGTGGGAGGATGTGTACAAGTTTATGTACGAGAATCTCTCACGCTCACCGAAGTTTGGCAAGAAGGACAAGTGGGAGGAGGCGATTCTGATCGTTGCCGAACACCTGTACAAACACTCTCTCGTTGCAGATCCAGAAATCAATGCAGCGGCAATGTTCATTCGCTTGGGACAACTATAAGGAGAATACCATGAACGAAAACACACTCAATCACGATGGTCTATGGAGCCCCGACAATCTGTCATATGAAATCTCCTTTGCAGAACCTGGGCAATCGTCTTCGTTGAACTTCAGCAATTCCGTTGGCAATCCGTTCGAATCATACTCGTATTCGCTATCGATCGGTGCGCAGCCTGCTGCATTGACGATCACCGACGAAGGAAGGGAAGTGATTCGGATCAAGCAAGACGGAACCGTCTCAATCAATGACACACTGACGCTCGATGAGGCGTCGGAAATGTTCTGGACGAACGTCAGCGACATCGGTCTTGGCTTCGCTGAGAAGCTGACGAAGGCTGAGGAAGCAACAGAGATGTGGAAGGCAGCGGCTCTCGAGCTGTCGAGTCAGCTCGCCGACGCCAAGCAAGTGATCATGTTGCTTGAAGGCGTGATCGAACAGCAAGAACAAGCTCTGACCGGCACAACGGTGACAGTACGAGAAGAAGATCCCGTCGCAGCCTACGAGCGTGCAATGAAGGTGGTTGGATAATCAATGAAACTGTGTCCTTCGTGCTCATGTGAGAAGGAAGCCCAGGACTTTTCTAAGGACAAAACCAGAAAAGATGGGTTGGCTCGCTCTTGCAAGCCGTGTATGAAGGAATACAGAAGTAGCTGGTTGCCAACTAAGACAGCTGCCGAACGAGCTCAAATGAAAGCAGACGTTCGTCTGTGGGGGAAACAAAACCACGCTCGCAAGCAAGAGCTTGACCGAAAATATCGCAAAAGTCAGCGGTACAAGGACGCACAGAACAACTACCTTAAGCGTTGGAGACCAAACAACAAACATGCAATCAATGCTATCCACGCTGCTCGCAGAGCAGCGTTGAAGAATGCGGTCCCCACATGGTTTGAACATGAAAAGGTAAAAGAAGTGTATCAACAAGCCGCTGAACTTTCTAGCGTGTTTGGTGTACAATTAGAGGTCGATCACATCATTCCAATAGTGAGTGATACGGTTTGTGGGCTACATTGCTGGCACAATCTTCAAGTGCTTGAGAAGGGCCTCAATCTACAGAAAACGAACAAATACCAACATGATTGGTGAAGGAGAATATCATCGCTAGAAGAAAGAAACCCGAAGGCGAAACACCTGAGCAGGCAGAAGCGCGCCGAATCCTGGAGGCGATCGCTGACAACGCCACCCGTGGCGAGAAGGTATCGTGGGATCGTAAGATGGACAACATGGTGTCATTGATTGCCAAGTTGAAGCCGCTGGAAGACCAGATCCTTGACCTGATGGCCGCCAAGCAGCCGATCCTCGACGACATTGCAGCCCTCCGCAAGGAAATGGTTCGTGATTGCGTACACCCATACACACACCTCCTGTTGAAGGGAGAAGTGGCGGAATGCAAGTTCTGCTATCGCCAGTTCCGTGTGTTGAATGGAACCCCTTCAAAATGAGTCCACTCGTCTAAATACCTCTTAGGAGGTAACACATGGAAGTCAAGAAATGTTGCAGTAGCCTACATCTAGGTGATAGGGTAGTGTCTTTACAAGAATTCGGCGTAAACAGTCGTTCCAAAGACGGATACTCGTCTGTTTGCAAAATCTGCACAAATCGTGCGTTTGCAAATAGACGGGCATCAAACCCTGACAGATACAAGGCCAACAGCAAGCGTTATTATGAAGGTCACAAACAGAGTTATGCGGATAGAAAAGCAAGATCACTACTCACTCATCGAGGCACAATTATTCGCATGTTAGCTCAGGCCAGAAACCGTGCCCAAAAAACGGGGATGGTATTTGATTTGGAAGAGGGAGACATCACCATTCCCTCAACGTGTCCTGTACTTGGGATACCACTCCTCCTAGGGGCAAGAAAGAGCGAGGTCGAACAGTCACCCTCTTTGGATCGAATTGATCCGTCGCTCGGTTATCAAAAGGACAACGTGGTTGTTGTGTCGTGGCGGGCCAATCGCTTAAAGAGTGACGCAACTAAGGATGAGCTGAAACGATTGTATGAATACTACACGAAAACTTGACATCTTCAAGGTGCTTGACGCAACAAACGCCAAGGACGCAGACTTCTATGCGACCCTCACAGAGGAAGAACGCAAGGAATTCCAGCCGTTCTTGGTGACGCGCTGGATGTCAGGCACATCCAGTCCCACGCAAGTGTACCTGATCAATGAATTCGTCAACCCATACGCGTTTTCTCTACAACGACACAAGCAGTTACTTTGGCAACTGCTTACCGTTTGTAACACCGGGAAGAAGCAGCGTTATGTGTGGAACAAGCTCCCAGGCAAAGGCGAAACGGGACGAACAAACGCCGTCAAGTGCGTAATGCAGTACTTCGGGTACAGCACAGCACATGCTGTTGATGCGTTAGCAATTCTGCGACGCAGTCAGGTGCTCGAGATGGCAGAGCAACTTGGCTGGCAGCCTGAGGAGATTGCGAAGATACGCCGTGAGCTGAAAGCAAGTGACGAGCCGGACGACAAACCTGCGAAGAAGGCAAAAATCCAGGCCGAACAACTATTGGAATTCTGATGAACCAAAACCTACGCGACTACATTCGTCACCTATCAAAGCAGGACCGCAAAACGTTCTCTCAGAAGGTGCTCAAGGTTGGCGAGGAATTTGGCGAACTTGCCAAAGTTGCCTTGCCATTTGACAACGCGTATGCAACAAATCACCGGTTCACGGAGCGGGAATCTGTCCTCGAGGAAGCGGTTGACACGATTCTGTGCGCGTTGTCTGTAGCATACGATCTCGACTTCACAGACGACGAGCTCGACGAGATGCTTGTTCGCAAGGCGGAAAAATGGGCAACGCTGCAGCACAAAGAGGCGAACGTCAAGTACCCGCTGCCGTACGAGATTCACATCACAGTCTCTCTCGAAGCTGACCAAATTGCTGGGTTCAAACGTGACTGCCAGACGATTGGTGTCAAGCCGATCGTCCTCGACTTGCAAACGCGCAAGGGCGGCACGGCAATGGAGGACGTAATGACGTCCTCCAAGCACTTTGGTAACAACAAGACCGCATATCTTGCTGCAATGCAAGTCGTTCGCGCGCTTGAGGATCGGATGTACAAGGTCGTTCGCACGAAGATTGAAACGGTGCCGTGGCATCCTGCTGCTCCTAACGACGGCGAACCGATGCCTCCGAATTGCTACTTCGAAGCTCACTTCCCGATCACTGTCAAGGCGGATGAACTCGCGCTTCTGTACGAGCACATTGACTTTGAAGCCATGGATCTCCACCTGTCACGCAATGTGTACAAGGTTGAGGATGGTGTTGCAACGGTAATGGCCACTCTGCGGATGTACCGTGAAATTGGTAGTGGTCAATTTCAGAAGATGGTTGAGGTTACAAGGCAGCTTCTAGAGAATGTCGGGCTAACTGTTGGGAAAACACACACAGAGTTTTCGATCTACGATACCAAAGTCTCGCACGACGCCAAATGGATCAGCTACACATAAATCACACTGTGGAAAAAACGCTCACGCAGATGCAGCAGCGACGTTCATCAACCATCATCGCGCATCACACCTGCAAGTACTGTCGCAAGACTTTTGTCCGCGAGGATAGGTACTTGCAGCACGAATGCAAGCAGATGAAGCGCGAAGCTGAACTGAAGAGTCCAATTGGTCAGACGGCGTTGCACTACTACCAGCTGTGGATGCGGAACATGAAGCGTATGCCTCCACCAGCTGCAACGTTCCTGGCATCGAAGTACTTCCGCACGTTCATCGAGTTCGTCAAGTTTACCAAAACGGTTGACTTGCCAATGCCAGAGAAGTTCATTTGGCTGATGGTGCAGAAGTCCTATACGCCGACAATGTGGCGAAACGACGATGTGTATTCGATGTACATTGAGTTCCTCGATCGCAAGACGTCACCCGTTGACCAAGCGAAACTGTCGATCAAAACACTGATGGACTACACCGAGAAAAAGGGTATAGACATCAGTGAGGCGTTCAACGAGATGACGCCACCAGAGGTGATCCATCTCCTCCGCGTTCGCCGTCTGTCGCCGTGGCTGTTACTATTCAGCAAGTCGTTCAAGAATCTGTTTCAGAATCGCACAACGCCTGAGCAGAAGATCATCATTGAGAATCTCGTTCGCCCGGAATACTGGGCAGAGAAGAAGGACGATCATCCTGATTCTGTTGCGATTATCAAGACGTTCGTAGCTGAGATGGGGATCTGACGCACGGTTGGTGTGCTCCATAAATACGGGACCTACTGTCTCTTGTTTACGGGAACACACCAATGTCAGCATATCAAATCGACTTTTCCGACCCGCTAAAGGCGGGTTTTCAGATCGCTCCGGGCGGATTCAACGGTCCTGGTGGTTCGTCCTCTGCAACGACAATGCGTCTGTACGGCCGTGGTGCCCTGGAATGGGGTGAGGCCGTCGACGAAGACCTGGTCCGTCTGACGGAAAACTTCGCCAGCGCATCACCACCAAGCTCCGCAATCAGCGGTCAGTTGTGGGTTGAGCGTTCGCTGTACTACCGCAACGACTCTGTCGGCAACGTAGCACAAGGCTGGTACTACTACGACATGAACGAGACGGCTGCCAACAAGTGGAAGCTGCTCAACGGTACCGGCGTTCTCGCAACGTCTATCCCCGTCACGCCCGTAGAAGGTGAATACTGGTTCGACACATCAACGAACCCCGACACACTGTACGGCTACTACTCTCTTGGTAAGTACGAACCGCTGTCGTTCGTCAAGCGTTCGTGGTTCTCTGGCACAGGCGCACCTACGTCGTCGACACTTCCGCGTCAATTCCTCCGCGTATTTGATCAGGCCGCCGCTTCTGGCGCTGGTGCGTGGGTTGCTCCACAAATTGCAATCGTTCAGACAACGACGCCTGTTGCACCACAAATTGGTATGTTCTGGTACAACACGAACACGGGCAACCTGTTGGTGTACACAGGCACCGTGTGGCAGGAAATCCTTGGCCCGGGTTCTGGTGTTGGCAACACTGCTGCAAACGACAACGTCAACATGCAGAACCTGTACAAGGTGACGAACCTTGCAGCACCAACAGCTGCTAATGATGCAGTGACAAAGTCGTACGTAGACGGTCTCGTTGGAGGCGTGTCGGGCTTCCTGCCTCTGACAGGCGGCACACTATCTGTCACAACGAACCCTGGTCTGACAATCCATCGGACCAATGCGCTCAACAGTGTTCTGGCGTTCCAAACGACCGAACCGGATCTGGTCTACATCGGTCTGAGCTCAACGGGTGCGTTCGCAGTTGACGGTGACAACAACATCTCGGGAACACCGTGGTTTGCTGTAACACCTACACTCGGAACGTTCCTCGGTGCGTTGACAACGGGTGGTGCAATCACTGCTGGTGGCACAGTTGCTGCAACCGGTAACGTCACAGCTACCGGTTCCATGACAACGGGTACAACATTGACGGTCGGTACAAACCTGACCGTCAACGGAACAGCAACAATCAACGGTCTCGTTACACTATCGAACGATCGTATTACGGGCCTGGCTACACCATCACTGGCAAACGATGCAGCAACAAAAGCATACGTTGACACGGCAGTTGGAGGCGCAGGGGGCGTAGATGCCGCTGATGTTGCGCTTGCAAACCCAGCTGGCGCCCCGAAGAATTGCGACATTCGCACGATTGCCCCAAACATCGTTGAAATCTACTCAAACGGTGCTTGGCGCCGCGTGTTCCCAGCACAGTGGGTTGCTTAATCGTTGATGGCGTGGTGCATTTCACGTATACTGTATGATGCACCTCGCCATAACAAATAGGAAAATACATGCAAGCTCTGCAATCATCCCCGGTAATGTTTGTTCCTCGGCGACGTCCCGTTGATGTTGCCTCTAAAGCATTGCCTGAAGGGTTGCAACTGCGTGATTTGATGGTTTACCTGAAGACAACGGAAACGTGTCAGTTAAACTGCGACCATTGCTTCACGAATGGCACGAACGGCCGGAAGATTTACTTCGATCCTTCACGGACGATTGATTGGTTCCACCGAATGCACGAAGCTTCGCCGAACGTGACGGGCGGAAGTATCGCATTTCACGGGGGCGAACCAATGCTCGCCCCCGTGTCGGATATGCGTAGGGTGTGGGAGGCGTGTAAGGATCTGTGGCCAAACGTTTGGTGGTCAACCACAACGAACCTCGTCTACACACTCGATGATGAGAAGCGACAGTTCTTCAAGGACGCATTCACGTCGGGAATTGCAACGTCGTGGGATAAGGGGATTCGTTTTGCCAACCAGAAGCAGGAAGACCTGTGGGCAAAGAACGTCCGTCTTCTGCAGGACGATGGACACAAGATCACACTGATGATCAGTTTGAGCAAGTCCGTGCTCGATATCCCGATCGAGGATTTCCTGTTGTGGATTGCTGACCTTGGAATCGACTATCTCCATCTGGAACGAATCACACCAAACGGAAACGCAATCCGCAATCCTGAGATCGTTCCATCAAACGTCGAACTCGACAAGTGGTTCGTTGATTTGTGGCATACTAGCCTGCGCCTTCAATCGCATACGAAGTTTGCCAATCTGTTCTTCAACAGCATCTTGTCGAGCCACCTTATGGCAACACACTCTGGCTGCCGTTGCCGTAGCTGTGAGAAGAAGATTTTCACCGTCAATGCTGATGGCACAATTGGCGGGTGCCCTAACTCAGCCGTTGACAACACATTCGGACACATCAACGACAACATCGTGGATTTGCTGATGGCACCCGGCCGCGTCGAAAACATCGTGTGTGAATCACAACGAAACCCTCTCTGCTACACATGTGATGTGTATGACGTTTGCAATGGCGACTGTCATCAGTTGGCGTGGGAGGGTGATATTTGCGCAAGTCCAAAGAGCTTGATGCGACACCTGAAGGCAGAAAATGACCTTACGTTGTACCGTCAAGTAATTGGCACATTTGTAGGCGGAGAATAACAATGACAATTCCTGTAAGCGGTGGCACAAACATTACGCGAGCTGATGCAGCTGGCTCGTTTGCAGCCGAAATCACCACCCCCGTCAATGCAATTAGCAAGTGGCGCACTGAAAACAATCCCGCAGGTACAAACCTGTATGTTGTGATTCGCACACGCACGGAAAGTATCCCAGCCGTTGAGGGGAGCCAGTCGTATGTTGTAGCTAACCCACCAGTGTTGGGTATTCGCTTCATTCGGGCACGCTTCAATCACGTTGGTACAGGTTCTGAGGGCGACGTTAGTTTCGAGGGCTACGCTGAAGGAACTAGTGTCAGTTTTACCGGTACGCAGATCAACTTTACGCTGTCCCTAACACCACCCGACACGTTCATTGGACCAACAGAAATCAGCTACTATCAAACCGATACGTCTGGTACGGCCGGCACACCTATTGTTCAGAGCACTACGCCGAGTCCCTTGTCGTCCAACTTGTTAGCTGGAAATACCGTAACAACCTCGCCAACTGCAGCAGAAATTGCTCTTGGAAATCTGGACCTTAGTAACCTCGCCACGCTCCTCCAGAACGCAGCAATTGTGTGCAGCCGCGCACGAAGCGTTCGCCTGCGGAAGTACTACAACGCAACATACATTGCAGGAAGCCCCACGCCTCCTGCCTCTACGCTCGTGTATGACGTAACAAACGTTGCACACTTGTCTTCTGCATGGCAGCTGGGTAGTACGGGTGTGGCTAACCCCGCTGCGGGTGACGTAGATGCATCTGCTTTCAACTCATTCATCTCACAACTTGAGACTGCTGTAACGACGCACCGCAACACGGTTGTTAACTTCACTGAGCAATGGTGCCACTCTAGTTGCCACACAAACCACAGCAGCCGCAACCGTCGTTAACGATATCCACATATGAATACGATAACCACCGCCCTCCCATTGTCGATGGACGTCCTTCGTCAGATGATTACGACGAAGGATCATGCGCTCGTGATTGACTATGCAAACTCAACGATCCGGGACCGCACGGCGCTAATCTACTTGACGAATACCAACGTGTCTGTTCAACAGATAGACGTTGCGGGCGTCCCGGAAGAGGACGTGTTTCAGCTGATCGACGCATACATCATGCACAAGTCGGCAATTGACATCCCTCCGTTGGTTACATCTGTGATGTTGATTTTGCTGGCACTCAAGAAGGTACCGATCGACCCTGTCGATGCAAACTACTTGCTGAAAACGTCGCTGATTTCGGTTGAACAAATTGATCGGTACCTTGTCGACCCAGAACGCCTCAAACACATCGCTCACCTGACAGACGTTCTCGACAATATGGTTACGTTCATTGCTGCCAGCAACGCAACGATTAAACAAACGCTGTCGTACGAGGAGGTTGATGACATCAACTACATCGGATTCACGTTCGTCAACCTGCTCAAGAGCGATACCTTTACGCTATACTACTACAGCGCACCCCTGATTCATAGCCCCAAATACTTCACGCAGCACTATAACGAGTATGTGTATGGAGGGCAAAACCTGTTCTCATACGTCACGCAGAGCATCCTAATGCCGCTTGCCGACATGATCGTTGCAGGACAGGTAACAAAAGACACGCTAGTTCGCGTTGAAGCGGGATTGGCACAAATGGAGACCACCTGATGTTTCACATGTTCAATAAGGTCTACGTCAAGCACGATAGCGCCTACAAGACAACCCGCAAGCGCATTGTGGTCTCGCAGATGTTTGGTCATACGAGCACAATGCCGATGACTTTGGTTGGTACAGAAAGCAACAAGCAACCCATCGCGCCGCTGTTCCAAGCGCGCACATGGGCAGAGATGCTGGATACGTATTTCCAGGGATCGTGGGGCAAGTTCTTCTCTCTGCTGATCTCCCTACCAGCATCGGAGCGCGTTACGGTATACTGCGACACAGCATCAATGATGGAGGTTCTGACGGTATTTTGGAAGACCCTGTTTCCGGGCGGATCTACCGACACCTATCACACGCTACGTAAGCTGACACTGAGTTATCTACTGGAAGGACACGCCTCTGGCGCTCCGTCGTTTATTGCCCTAGATCCAACAACAACACAGCAAATTCGCACGGAAGCCTCCTCTCTCTACGACGAAGACGCTACGGCTTTGTGGGAAGCATCGCGTCCAGTGACAATTACACGTGCTCAGCGCGAAGAGATCCTCAAGACGACCAGCGTCGAACTGCAACTCGCTACGACTCTACTCGATCCTGATTGGCGATATGGGCAGGTGTTCCGCAAGAAGTTTGTCCGTATGGTTCAAAAGCAGGCTGTGTATGACTTCACCCTCGACGTTAAGTTCCACATTCTTAGTGCCTTGTATAACTTCAACGAGTATGAACAAAACACGTCGTTCAATCCTGAAACTCATAGCCTCGAATACCTCGTTGCAGTATACCCACAGTATGCGTTCTTGACGGATCCACATTTCCATCCGGACAATACTGACTACATCATTGCAAACTACTCCCTCGATGACCTGTATGCCGTATGGAAGAAGACGCTTCACGAGGGGTGGAGCGAGAAGGAGTACGGCTATTCTCTAGGACTTCATCTGCGCGATGGCTTGACGTTTGAGCAACTGATTCAGCATAGCTTGGACAACCCAAAAGACCATCTGCCGTTGACGCGCGCTGAATATCGCGAACGCGTCAATGCCCACCTGATAAACTACATCCTCGCAGCGGCTCGTATCGGTGATACGACAACTCTGCAGTCATTCGTTCTGAGGTAACAAACATGCTATTCTTGTTCAACAAGGTGTATCTTGCACCCGATGCAATGATCAACCCCGCCGCAAACGTGATGTTCATGACGCCAAAGGCAGTCGCCGCCGCCTCTAATGACTTGATGGTTAGTCTCAACCAGTTGGATTTTGGCGCCGTACATCTGGCATCATCGTCATATGACGAGGCAATCGTCGAAATGGGTAGCGAACAGGCGCTTTTTGACTTCATTGCATCATTTAACCCTACGCAACGCTTGACGATCTACCTCGAGCCGGCTAGCTTTATGAAACTGGCGTTCAAATGGTACAAGACGATCCTGACGAACATTGACGAGACAATGTTCGTTCGCCTGTGGCTATCAATCTGCAACCGGTATCGGTATTTGTATGGATATCATCCATCGCCCGTAGGCGTTTGGAATGCTGATCAAGCAGCAACTTTCAAGTACTTTGGTGGCACAATGGCTGATCGTGCTGTAGCAATCGATCTGTGGCGCAGTACCGAACCGTTCGACATTTCCAGCTACGACCGTGCGATGTTTGAGCGTACGGCTGCAGTTGAGCTGCAGATCGCGACTTACTTCGCAGATCCAGAATGGCAACATGCCGATGCCCTTGAGTCGAAGATCCTCGGTTTCGTTGACACAATCATGGTTCGTAGCCTGGTCGAAGCAAAGCGTGAAGTCCTCAATCAACTGCACACTCTACCGAACTTCAATCCTCGTGAAGAGCGTCTGGAGCAGTGGGTTGAGCGTCACCCCCAATACGAAATCCTGACTGACAGCGCAGCAACATTCAACAACGTCGAATACGTGATCGCAAAGTACGGCCGTGAGAACTTCCGCGCTCTATACAGCGACCTCTATCTGATGGTTGGAGGAGCGCAGGAGCACATTGATGTTGTGTATCCAACTGTCGATTTCATGTCACCTTCAATGACCCTTGACCGTCTGCTGGAGATCGAACTGAACCACACGCGTCGCCCGTACTACCTGGCGGCTGGTTCATATGCAGGCTTGATCAACATCTATCTTCTGCAGATCGTAATTGCATTGAAGCGCGCCAACAACACGGAGGAGTTGCGGAAGCTCTCTGTCGCTGCGTAACCTATGCGTAAAACAATTCCGATCTTGCCAATGATGCCGTCGGTTACAACGCCGGACATGCGGCATATGGAACTGATCATCAAGCCAACGGAGCTGTGTAACTTCAAGTGCACGTTCTGCTCTAGTACCGACATCACCGACGATAAGGCAGCGACGCTCGATCTTGAACGCGTATTCACGTTCCTCAAGCGATTCCCTAATACAGGCACGATCATCGTTAACGGTGGCGATCCGCTGATGGTCAAGCCCGAATACTACTGGGAGATCCTTCGGTATATCGAACAGCACAACCTACCAACAACACTGAGCTTCACGACTAACCTATGGGCATTCTACAAGAAGCCAGACATGTGGGTTGATCTGTTCCGCCACGAACGCGTTGGTGTTGGTACTTCATTCAACTACGGAGATACGCGTCGCATTACGGAAAGCCGCATCTTCACAGAAGAAGACTTTTGGCAAGTCAGTAACGCGTTTCTAGATGCTGTAGGATACCGGCCTGACTTCATATCAGTGATTACAGATGAGAACGAAGCAACTGCACTCGACAACGTGCGCCTTGCGCAGCGGATGGATGTTGAGTGCAAGTTAAACTACGCTATGGCGAGTGGCGATCAGACATCCCCGTATCAACTGTCCAAAATCTACGCTCTGTACGTGCAAATCGTCGAGCAAGACTTGTGGAAATGGGAGTACAACACCAAACAAATGATGCAGCGTCTGTACGGAAAGGCAAACAGCTGCCCGCAGAATCGCTCCTGCGATCAAGGAATTCGATGCCTCCAACCGTCGGGTGATTACTATTCGTGTGGGTCGTTCGGTGACGATCGATTGTATCCAATCGACTTCAACGGGGAAATGACAACGCGTGTAGCAACACCCCTCCAAGACGCACCAGAGGTGTTTTCTCTCAAGGATGAGTGTACAATGTGCCCAATGTTTACGGTATGCAATGGATGCCGCAAGACGGTGCATGACATGAAGAGGGCAGGCATCGTTGAAGATCACTGCACGTTGATGAAAACGCTAGCCCCAAAAATCATTAGCATCAACGACCAACACGCAGGTCGAATTATCGATCGGCAACCACTTCTTGGACCTCGCAAGTATGAATCTGTCTCAATGGCTTTTGGAGAGCAAGCGTAACGAACAGCAAGAGATATCGCTGCACTTGTTTGAAAAGTGCAACATGTCGTGCGTGTTCTGCTGGCAAGACCATGATTCAATGGTCGGGCTCAATGCGATCCCAAACAAAGGCGAGCTGGTCAATCAGTTCGTCACAAAGTCGGCGCATACGCACTTTTCGGTCAACCTGATGGGCGGTGAGCTGTTTGATCCAGACATCTACAACGATGCACTCCGTCAGCAGTACGTTGACCTATGCCGCACAATGCACTCTCATGCTGCTTCTCTCGGCAAGCGCCTGTTTATCAACGTCGTATCGAACTTGGTTGTCCCCTTCCCAGAGCAAATCTCAGGACTGATCGATCAGCTTCGATCGGAGGGAGTCAATATCGGTCTGACGACCTCATACGATTCCAAGGGTCGCTTCAACCGCAACCAGTTTGAGGTGTTCAAACACAATGTTGAGGTGCTCCGTACGTACATCGACGGTATTGGTATTGTGTTGACGAAGCCTTCGATTAAGCAGATGATCGCAGCGGAGGATCCATACCTCATCTACCTGTACAACAGCGGATTCCCTCTGTACTTTGACTTTTACCAGCCCGGCGAAGATCACTTGACGATGACGCCATCAGACAAGGACTTGCTCAAGGCGTTCTACTACCTGATCGATCACTTCCCCAAGTCCAATCCAATCCGTCAGTGGATAGAGAACCACGAGAACAAGACAAGCTGTCGCTCCACTCACGTGATTCATCCCGACGGTCGTGTTGGATCATGCGGCACGTTCGTCACAGCACCAACATCATCGATTGTCACATTCTTCAAGAGCCCTGTCAGCAATACGTCGAATCGTGACATGGAAGACAGCATGTTGACGAAATGGAACTGTGTAGAGTGTGAGTACTTCAAGCGGTGCACGCTGGGTTGCTTCTTGCTGCATGACTTCATGAAGCGGTCTAACATGAAGGAATGCCCGTTCAAGTTGTCCTTCGACAAAATCACAAAGGGCGTGGAGATTGACGTTGATCAAGTTGAGCAAGCGTTCCCATGAACTGCCGAATTCTATGCGGCAATCCTACGTGTGGAATCATCTATACTCAGTTCCTGATCTGATCGTACAGGATGGAACGCTAATAGGTTTGGAACGGACGCCTCCTTCGTTTTTGTGGCAGGGGACGATGATCTTTTGCGAACCCTACGTTCATGACGTAGATGATACCGTTACGACCGATTGCTTCAACATCATGCGGCTTGCAACGCGCGAGCAACATCTCCACGACACGTGTGTCATGCTGTTCACATACGAGCCTCACGGTCGCGTTGCTGCACCACTTAACCACCCCACGCTTCATCAACACCAACTCGCCAACAGGGTCACGTGCGAAGCACCGAAAACAATCTTCCCTACGCGATGCGAGGTTGGGTTGATTGCATTTGATGTTACTGACGAAGCGATCCTCCTCCATCACGTTCAAATAGACGGGTTCGTCAAGAGCTATCTGTCATCGAACGACTACAATCGTCTATGTCGAGCGATGCTCCGTGCGGTTGCAGCAACATGCTCGAAGCAAATCGTAGCGCCAACCGTAGAACTGATCGATCAGTTCTTCTCGAACAACGACCAATTCCCGCCAATTCCAATTCACGGGTACAAGAAGCGTGTGTTTGCGAAAGAAGGATTCGTCCGCCGCCCAATGGTTGAACTGGGGGAATTGTACGAAGCGCTCGTATGCTCGGATTATGTCGATCCGTCAACAGAGGTATGGTGCCGACCATGATAACCCTGTCAATCAATCTGTCGTACTTGTGTAACTTCAATTGCGACTTCTGCTATTTGACACCGTCGCAACTACACGATTCGACGAAACTCCCCCTCGAGCGGCTCGATCAGATCCTACGTGACATTACCGCGCACACGACGATCGGTCACGTCGACATGTATGGTGGGGAGGTCAGTATCCTACCTGAAGCGTACTATCGTGAAGCCATTGCCGTGATACGACGCTACCATACTGGTACAATCAACGTCGTTACCAACTTCCTCCGCCCCTCGCACCATCTATGGGAGGATCCAAACACGACAGTCTCTGTCAGTTACGACTTTGAATGCCGCGAGCGTCACACAATCGTTCGTAACAACATGGTCAATTCACCAATTGATCTTCACGTGCTAACACTGGCAACGCCCTGTGTAATGGCTGGCAACGTTGACGACATGATCGACCAGCTCAATGCAATTCCTGCCGTCAAGAGCGTTGAGCTCAAGCCATATAGCACAAATCAAGCAAACCAACACTCGTGCACACATGCTGATTTTGAGCAGTTTGTCCGCAGGTGGATTACCTCTCCCATCACGAAGCGTTTCACTTTGACTAACGAGCAGCAGCTACGTGCAGTGTTCTACGGTCAACGCAACTCATTTTCCAATGATCACCTGTACATAACACCTCAGGGAACGTTGGCAGTTCTTGAGTTTGACCTCAACGACAATGAATTCTTCAAGCCGCTGACATCCTACGAGCAGTATGTTGATTGGACGCTTTTGGAGCGCAATCGTGTATTTTCAAATCAATACTGCTCTAAGTGCCCGTACTTAGGTAGGTGCTTGACAGAACACTTGCGAGACGTTAAGAATATGGACCATTCATGCAATGGGTACTATCAACTAATCGAGTGGTATAGCCGTGAAAGAATGGAAGGTTAGGCAAGAGATATACCACCGAACGGTGGCAATCAATGACACATCACCTCCCACGTTGGTCGTCGGGGGTGATTTGGTTCCACATATCGTTGAGTATTTCACTACAGAGCTAGGCGACAAGCTAGTGTACCCAGCAAAATCGTACGCTGTAGCGATGATATACGCACGCCTCCTGTCAAAGTATTTCGATGAGGAGTTCTACACTGCCCTCAACGATCCTGCTCTGTTGTATAACAACGATCAGCATTTTGTCCCCTATTACAAGGCAATCAAGACATACGACGATGCGATTCTTCGTGTTTCAGCGGTACGTGATGCGTGGGACGTTGAGAACAGCAAGTTTTCGCAGGTTGAAGCGACGGTCAACTACTTCAAACAAGAGTTCTTGCTCTCGTAACCCCGGTTTGGTCGTCTCCATAAATACGTCAAAGTACGTGGAGATTACTGATGGCTGATCCATTCTACACCCTACGGTTTACGGACCCTCTCAAGGCTCCGTTTATCGTTAACCCAAACACTGCTAACGGCCCTCTGTCGCCAAACACCCCAGCTTTCCCCCCGGGTGTCGTTTCAGCAAACACAACGTTGCTGTTGCTTGGTCGTGGCTCGTTCGACTATGGTCAGCCGATCCAGCAAGACCTGATCTACATGCTGGAAAACTTTGCGAACTCAACCGCTCCTTCATACCCAATTCAAGGTCAGTTGTGGTACAAGAACGACGATTCGTCGTTGTACGTGTACGACGGAGCTGGATGGCAGCAAATCGTAGTTAGCGGAGGATTCACGACGAACCTCGACATGAACGGGTTCAAGATCGTCAACCTCGGCAATGCAACAGCATCCGGTGATGCTGTCAGCCTGGGATTTGGTGACGGCCGCTACGTCAACAACACTGGCGATACGATGACAGGCAACCTGACGATGTCAGGTGGCACAACACAAATCATCCTGCCAAACGCACCAACGGCTGTCAACCACGCTACAAACAAGAGCTACGTTGACACAACAATCACAACGGAAGTTACGACTCAAGTAGCTGCAGCGGTAGCCGCTGCAACAGCTGGCTACCCTACACAATTCGTCGACGTCGCCGGCGACACGATGACAGGTACTCTGATCTTGTCAACGGGCGATATCGACATCCAGAGCGGTGACCTTACAATCGGCCTCGGCAACTTCTCCCTGCCAATTGGCAACTTCTCGATGGTCGCAGGAACGATCTCGCTGACGAACGGCGACATCTCAATGACGAACGGCGACATCATCAATGCCGCTGGTAATCTGTCGATTACCAACGGTACAATGACGGTTGGCGGCATCTCTACGTTTGGTGGCACAGCAACGTTCAACGGTGCGACGCAACATAACGGCGCCGTCACGATCACCAACACGTCTCTCACGATGTTTGGTCCAGCGTCGCTGATTGACATGGACACGAACCGCATTCTCAATCTGGGTACGCCTATCCTCGGAACCGATGCTGCAAACAAAGACTACGTTGACACCGCTGTTGGTACCAGCGGTGGTGATGGCGTCGTGTTTGCTGGTAACGTCGACAGCGCTACGGGCGTGATCACCCTCAATCGTACGTTGGGATTGCCAGATGTCATCTTGTCGGGTGCGGCTGCTCCGTTCAACCATACGCACCAAACGACAGCGATCTTCCACAATACCGACTCGGTATTCAACCGTTCGTTCTTGCGCGAGATCACGATCAGCGAACCGTCATATCCTGACCAAGCACAGTTCAACCAGACGTTCGGCCGCGTCGACGAGGCCATTTACAACCTGCAGCGTCGAATTTTCCGCACGATTGTGGTGTCTGATGGCATTCAGACAACGTTCAACCTCGACGCATCGTTCCGCGTCGACTTTAACCGCGTACAAATCTTCGCTGATGGCGTCAAGCTGATCGCTTCTCAATATGCATCGGCGAGCTTCGACACGTCACCATCATCCAATATCGGTACCGACACGGGCTTGTCGAATAACACCGCATATCGCTTCAACATCACCGTCAACAGCGTCCTTTATACGAACGTTCAGATCACCACGCCCCTCACCGGTCCTGTGAGGTTCTACGAGCTCGTCAATCTGATTGATGCACAACTGATTACGCTTGGCATTCCTGCTACGTGCTATTTCGACGATGGAATCGTCTACTTCACTTCAGAGGTAGCGGGATCTGGCTCGAATGTTACACTAGCTCCGCCGTCGTCGGGCTTGAACCTGCTGACGTCGATCACGGGTGCTACAACTCCATTCTCACAAACCGTGTCAACAACCTATGCATATCGGGAGTCGGGCATTCCGGGTCAGATTTCTGATCAGGTTGTCCTAACGCCTGCGCAACCGGCTGGCGTCACTCTGGAAATCATCGTATTCCCTTCATAACATGACAGCATACACATTCATCCTCTCTGATGGTACGCCACTAGCGCACGTACTGCCGTTTGAAAGCAATGGTGAAGGGAACGTATCTACGCCTCGTCCTGTTGCAGGCATTGAGTTGACAAATCCCGACTACGACTACTTCATTCTCGACGGCGACTTTGCAGAGCGGTTCGTTGAAGGATTTGAGTTTGATATCACGGGCGGCACACCTCAGGACGGTCACTACGTCGTTGCGAAGGATAGCATGTGCATGAGCGGACAGACGTTCGTTCCTGTTGACACTATTCCAAACCCAACGCCAGCGATTCCTCCAACGGGCGCTGTCGCGATCAACGCACCAATCAAGAAGGCACACATTTCATACTCCGTTGCACACAGCGCAACGCCGCTGAAACTACTTGGCCACGGAACAACTCAATTCAACGAAGGGATGACATGGGGTGCTGCTGTTCAGCAGAACCTGATTTCGATTCTGGAGAATTTTGCCTCCGCCACCGCTCCTGCAAACCCTCTTGAAGGACAATTGTGGTATGACAAGAGCGCGCAGCTGCTGTACGTCTACGGCGATACAGGATGGAAGTCTGTGATGACTTCCGAGGCACTGCTGACACAGTTGTTTGAGGGGATGTTCGTCAAGATTGGTGAAACGTCGTTCAATGCAATTGAGCTGGCAACGCAACCTACACAGCCAAACCACGCTGCGACAAAGCGTTACGTAGATGCATACGTCAATGGCGTGATTTGGAAGACTCCAATCCTCGATCCCAACTTGTTTGACGACAGTTTGTCGATGCCTCCTGACGTATCAAACGAGGTTGCCTACAATAAGACATTCATTGTTCAGCACGGCCAAGGAGAATGGGCGCAATTCACAGGTCACGCTGTTCAGTTTACGGGTTCTGCATGGGTGTCTGTGCTTGGACGACCAGTGCAAGCCGGTGATCGGTTCGGTGTGTTCATCGAACCTGAGGACCAGTACCTTACTCAGCAACCAGGTGGCGGTTTGACTGATCATGCCGGCCAGATTGCTACGATCGCCAGCGTCTCTCCGCTGACGTACACATTCGAGACGCCTGTTGAACCAGACGCAATTGCAGTCGTTAAGACGCGTACGGGTAGTTCATACTTTGTAGGTCGTGGGTATACATTCCGCGGAATGTATGGCGAAGGTTCTCACGGACAAGACTTCCGGTGGATTGAGTTTGTTTTTGCACCACCATTAGAGCGTCGCATTGAGCGCCCGCAGTTCTCCATGTCCCCCGGAGAACCTGGTGACACGTATGCGGATGACAATTACCTGTACGTGTACGGAACAACAGGCTGGCGCCGTCTTCCCCTTCAAACTTTCTGATAGGTACCTAACATGCCACAACCAAAAATCAAAATCGACGCTCTCGATACGGCCCCAGGCAACAACAAAGTAATGACAACAGACGGCACGGGTCTGTTGTCGCTACCCGCCAACGGTCTTGTTGTTGGTACGAACCAACTGATCACGGGTGGTTCTCCTGGTGCATACTACGTTCGAACGCACTTTGACATCAACATCTACGGTGCTCTCCAGCTTGGAAGTGCGCAACAAAATGCAATCTACAAGGGCGGCACGGACTTCTTCATTGCTCGTAACTACACCCAAGACTACACAATTTGGCAGGTCTGGGCACCGCCTCAAGCTGACGTTCTTGTTGGTGATCGAGAAGCGACACTAGCACTTGTACGTGAAGATACCAGCGGCAATGCTGAATTCATCGACGTATACAACAACGGCTATAACACTGGCGGTGAAGTTCAACACGGCATCCGCGTTCAGAAGCGCGGAACAGGTCTATATCGTCCGTTTGTCTTTGACTGGTATGACGGAACGAACCCAAAGATCGAATCCTTCCGTGTAACTGAAACGGAGATTTCCGTCAGCGCCAGCACACTCAAGTTTGGAGATGCACAAACTGTACCAGTCAACCTAATTGGTGGTAACGGCAGCGCAAACGGTCTCGTAATTCAAGGTAAGGATATTGCAGCCGCTGTCGGAACGCCAGTCACGGTCCGTGCAGGCGCTGGTGGCACTACAAACGCCGGTGGCGCTCTTATTCTCGTAGGTGGCGAAGGTGGCGCTACATCTGGTGCGGGTGGTGACGTTGAAATTACAGGTGGTACATCTACCAATGGTGCCGCTGGAAACGTTGTTATTCTTGGCGGCAGTGGCGACACTGCCAACGGCACCGTTACGATCGAGGGTGGTGAGAGTACCACGGCTGATGGTGGTAACGTCATTCTCAAGGGCGGCTTGTCCGTCACAGCAACGTTTAATGGTGGTGAAGCACAAGTTGCAGGCGGTGGTGGCGACGCCGGTGGTGCAGCAATCATTCGCGGTGGTGATGGTACAGCCGGCGCCGGTGGCGACGTTACGGTGATTGGCGGTACGGGAACAACGACTGCCGGTAACGCTAAGGTTGGAACACCTTCGCTTGCAACCACCGCAACGGCTGGATTCATCTATGTGCCTACATGTGCAGGTACACCAACGGGCACGCCTGTGGCTGTGACTGGAATGGCGCCAATCGTTGTTGACAGCACGAACAACAAGCTGTACTTCTACTCTGGCGGTGCTTGGCGCGACGCTGGACCTTGATCTTTGATCTGAAAGTCGGTATCGTGTCGCAATGGACATTGATATCGACTTTCAAACGACGTTCGACCCTCGCCGAATTATGCGGCAGGCTGTTGCTGCGTCCATGGTCAAGAACAATGACCTCGTTAAACATCCCTGCGGCCACTACTTCCAGGCAATTCCCGTCGACAAATACACCGACTTGGCGGCCATTCCATACGAAGAAGCGGAAGCTCTCGGGTACTTCAAGATCGACTTCCTCCACCTATCAACACTTGACAACTTCAAGAGCAAGGATGAGATCCGTCGCTTGTTGACAGTAGAGCCAGACTGGTCTCTACTTCATGATCCTGAGGTCGTTGCCAAGCTGTTCCAAATCAGCAAGCATCATGCCCTGATCTTAAAGATTAAGCCACAGACTGTGCAGGAGCTGGCAGATTGCATTGCGTTGATCCGGCCTGGAAAGCGGCACCTGATCGATCAGTACCCTCGCAACAAGGACGCCGTTCGCAAAGAGCTGTATCGCAAGACGGAGGATGGATATGCGTTCAAGCGATCACACGCAATCTCCTACGCCCTGACAATCGTCCTGCAATTGCACCTTATCGCGCGCGGCTCGCTATAAATACGCAGCTACCCAAGGAGTTTCTGATGCGTATCATGAGTGCTGTCCACCCGACAGAAAACCAAAAGCGTGTGCTTGCAAAGATTGCAGCAGCACCCACGCCAACCGTTGCTGCAGAGGAAATCTCCAAGAACGCAAACCTTGTTGCGGCACGCAACATGCTGATGAAGCTTGGTGTGATCACGTTTGCTGACAATGAGGCGGCACTGACCGACAAAGGTCAGCAGATTGCTCGGGAAGAAAACGTCGTTGATGAGGGTGGACAGCTGACCGAGCTCGGTCAGAAGCTCGCTTACACCGATCCTATGGGTAAGCCCGATGCTGACAACGCCGGCGGTCCACCTCAGCAGCAACCAGCACCGCCGGGAGGCGGCTTGTCGCTAGAGTCTTTCGCACTACTGAAAGAACTCCTCCACTGAAATTACGTTGCTCTTGTCGATCTCAATTCCTGCAGGAATCGGCTTACGGCGACGACGTTTGATGCTCTTGACGGTTCCCATCGGGTACTTCGGCACAGGTCCGATGATCCGTGACACAAACTCGACGTTCAGCGCACGGTAGATCCGTGACGTGTAAGGGGTCATCCCCCGACGTGAGAACTCAATCGAGATCGGGAAGTTAGCGCGGTTTGTATTGTACCACTCCGTAGCCGTTAGAATCACCGCCTCTTCGTCAATCTGCTCGGGTCCACACAGATCGAGCACATACGCACGAATTGCCTCCTCATCGGCATTGTCAACGATGACAAGCATAGGAGCCTTGCGATATTGAATCAGGGTGATGAACGGGAATCCGCTGTAGTCTTTGGGGTGAGGCTCAATGATCAGAGGGACCGAAGTCTTCTTCGGTTCAGCCGCCACAAGACGCGGTTTTGTGACAGGCTTTGCTTTGACAGTTGACTTCTTCGGCGCCATATGGTATCTCCTATGTGGGCCTATTTAGTACGGGGTCATAGGGAAAAGGCTAATGGTTACAGCCGCAATTGACCCGGTAAATACTGCCAAAGGAACAACACCATGGCATTTGAACTCCCTCCGCTGAAGTTTGGTGAATCAGATCTAGAGCCGCACATCTCTGCTGATACAATCAAATTCCACTACGGCAAGCACACGAAGAAGTACTTCGAGACGGCCAATACTCTGGCTAAGGGAACAGTGTACGAGAACAAGACGCTTGACGAAGTGATCTCGAAGGACACTCTTCTTCGAATGGATACAGTCCTATTCAACAACGTCAGCCAGGCGTGGAATCATGCCTTTTACTGGGACTGTCTGACGCCTGCTTCTAAGTCTGGCAAGCCGTCAGACAAGCTCCTAGCCGCAATTGACGATGCATTCGACAGCTACGACAACTTCGTCAAGCTGTTCGAAGACAAAGCAACGAAGCAATTTGGGTCAGGTTGGGCGTGGCTGGTATACAAAGATGGCACTCTTGCGATCAAGGGCACACCAAACGCTGGCAGTCCAATGACTGACAAGGGAAGTGTCCCACTGCTGACGTGCGATGTGTGGGAGCATTCGTATTATTTACAGTATCCAGCTGATCGTATGGGTTACGTCAAGGCGTGGTGGAACGTTGTGAACTGGAAGGTTGTTAATGAACGGTTTGAACTTGCTTCAAAGAAGTGAAGCTAAAGCAAAAGGGCTCAAATACTATTTCACAGGTAAGCCATGCAAACACGGACACGTTGCAGAAAGAACAACCTCCAACGGCAACTGTGTTACGTGTGTCAATATAACACAGCTGCAGCGGTACCATGAAGTATACAAAGAAGATCCAACTCAGCGACAGAAGCGACAAATTGCTGCTAGAAACCGTCATAAGGTTGTTGGCACAAAGTGGCATCATGAACATAAGGAGCGAGCATCACTATTGAACAAACAGTGGCGCGAGCGAAACAAAGAAGCGTTTGCTGAATATGCAGTTCAATGGAGGCGAGATAACCTCGACAAGTTAACGAAGAATGCCGCTTCCTACAGAGCAGCAAAGCTCCAAGCAACCCCTTCCTGGGCTAATCACGAAAAGATTCAACAAATCTATACGGAAGCTGCGCAACGCACAAAAGAAACAGGTATCGAATACACGGTAGACCATACTATTCCACTAAACGGTGAAACAGTTTGCGGCCTTCACGTTGAGTATAACCTACAGGTCCTAACTCGCAGTGAAAACAGCAGCAAAGGAAACAGACTATGAGCGATTTGCACGAGCCGTTTGACGACGAAGAGGTCGTCGAGCCAAAAGCGAAGAAGAAGCGCGGCCGGCCTAAGAACGAGAATTACATCCCGTGGAGTGAAGCACGAGACTTTATCCGCGGGGAGATGATTCCATCCCGTGGGAAGTTCTTTGAGTGGTGGGACCGCAACAAGCCCAAGGCAATCCCTCGCTTCCCGTACCGCGTGTACAAGGATGAGTGGACGTCATGGAATGACTTCCTTGGCACAGACAACAAGTTCAACGAGAAAATTGGCACGAAGTGGCGTCCGATCACCGAAGCAACAACGTTCACACACTCACTTGGCCTGAAGTCGCAGCAAGAGTGGATGGACTGGTGTCGAATCGACAACAACCTACCGAAAGACATTCCTGCACGTCCTGACCTCGTCTATGATGAGTGGCGCAGCTGGGGCCATTGGCTCGGCAATCGTCCAATTCAGGCGATCGAAGCGAAGAAGGAAGCTGCAAAGACACACGTGTACTATCTGATTCACGAGCAAGACACACCTCAGAACATCGTTCTCGTCGGAATTGAACCTGGTGGCCTGTCTGCGATGAAGGAGCGTTGGGAGCGCGAACGATTTGACATCATCAAGCTGTTCTGGTACGACCAAGAAAAAAGCGTCGAGATCAAGAAGATCGTCGACGCTCTGTCTTCGCCGTATCGCGACTACGCAAGTCAGCGACTAGTTCCGAACGTGTGGGAGATTGTGTATCACCTGCAAATGGTGCTTGAAATCGTCACGAAAGAGCAGATGATTGCGACGAACTCACAACCAGCCACGGGACTTCGCCTAGCGTAAACCGCAGCTCTTCGCCGTATACAACAACGCCTGTCTTGCCGTCCAGCTTATCGAGTGCGTCGGCAAGCAGATCAAGCGCTCGCCACATAACAAATTCGTCCTGCGTATCGACGACGTTGAGACAAACGGTGATCCCATCCTCATTGATCTTGACGTGTTCCTGCACGCAAATCTTGTGCGAGGCAATCAACGTTTGAGCAATCGCTTTGACCTTGTCGTCTGTCAGTGCATGACCTTCCTTGTACACAAGATCCGCAGCAGCTTGGAGTGCTAGGTCAGCAAAGCAACTTCTTGCGGTAACGATCGTCACATCCTCAAAGGGCTCTTTCGCAGCTTCTGCTGCAATTACCACCTCTGCCCACCGAACTGGATTATGCTGGTGCAAGTTCATTTGCTTCGACTGCCTGGGTAGCTTTTGTGTGTTCAGCTTGCTGTGCCTCAATACGTTGCATTGCAGCAACCATTTGGAGCACGCGCGGCTGGATCTTCTTGAACTTCTTCTTGTAGTACTGGCGCTTGAACTGCGTCTTTGCGTTCGCAATGTTTGCGCGAATCTCCGACGCCTGCTTGATCAGGTCCTGTAGCTCGAGGTCAACTGCACCTTTCCACTGCGCCAAGCGCGTGGATGTGGCTTCGTCAACTTGATGGTTGAACGGCGACATATTGTTCTCCTTATTGTGTGCCCTGGTGGCATATTAGTGGGTTGCCCACTAAATGTCAACATCAGTTTGGCAAACCACGGATCAGCAACATCTCGGCATTGCCGGCAGCCCACGTCGTATACGTTTGACTGCCGTCGGGAGAACGCGTCTTGTTTGTAGGAATGTCTGTTCCTGCTAGGATCGCCTTCTTAGTGCTCAGCTCCGTACGGAAATCGGATACGTTATACAGCCACAGTTCTTCGTACGTGCCTTCTTCAGTTTCACGCTTGTATACAAGGTGAGCGTTCTTGACTGTACGAATCAGACCCTGACGATTTGGGTCTTCAGTTGCATCCTGTGCAATTCCATCAAACTGGTCGCCGTCTTGCTCAGGATCACCTTCAACGTCGAGTGACAGGTCGCCCTCGCCATCCGCCGCATCGCCTCCACTAAACCCACCAGACGAGCCGCCCGACAAGTCAGGACCGTCGAAGTCAGGCTCCGGTCCATCAAATCCGCCCGCAGGCTCTTCAGTCGTCGCTTCAGGATCTGCCTCGGGGTCTGTCTCATCATCAATGTCAAGAGTCAGCTCCGCATCGGGATTTTCCTCGCTGTCCAGGTCGATATCAGCGTCTAGATCGAGTTCCAAATCGAGTTCTGGCTCCTCTTCGCGATCCAGACGTCGGACGTCAACCATAACCTCTTGCAAGAATTTCATTCGTTACCCCTTGAATACTGGTGTGTGGGGTATTTATCGCAAACGAAAAAAGGCGCCGTAGCGCCTTTTTGTGTGTAGCTCGGAGATTAGCTGAGCTCTCTATCGACCTCAACGACTTCGATTGTCTGACCCTTGTACAGGCAGACCGGTGTGCTGAACTTGTTCGGTTCCAGCGGAATTCGCTGGACGATCGACTTGACGCCGTCGATCCCGACCTGCAGTACATCAACCTCGACGGGACGCGGCCCTTGGTTGAGAATGATCACGTTTGTTGTCATCGTAGTTCCTTAGCGTAGGCCACCGGGAATGCCCTTGCTGACAACAGCCGTGGCGCTCCATGGGTGGAGAGATTCAATGTGTTCGGTCACGACGCAGAAGTCGCTGATCTTGCCAGCGTCATACATCTCGTCGAGCCCTTGGTACAGGAGACGCGAGGCATCTTCCGTGAACAGCAGGTTCGAGCCATTCAGCTCCGCAAACGCTTGCTCATCGCGACGCTTGCAGATAATCACGACTTCCGTCGGAATCTGGCGTCGTGCCATCTCAATGATGTCCTCGATATACACGATGTGTTTATCAGGATCAAACTGGACGGTGATCTTGCCGATTGACCGCTGGCTGTGGCCGTTTGCAGCCTGTCCGCGCTTCAGCGTTGCGTCCTGTGCGAGCTCAAACGAACACGGGCAAGTTGATGAATACACGTAGTTGACCGTCAGGAAGAACACATACGCACCACCATGCAGCTGTGCTTCAAGAACGCAGTCGTAGAAGATGTGGCCGATCGCCTTCTTCTTGCTGAGGTACACACCCTCAACTTCCATGAAGAAGTCGGGATCTGCCTTGAGAGCCTCAACGCTTGGGTAGTCTTGTAGACGAAGCTCTTGGCGTGTGCGGAGAGCCTCCTGCACCCACGGATACTTGAACCGCAGCTTGCAATACGTGTGATTGCTTCCCTGTTTCGATTGCAGACGCGTCAGCACACCCTTCAGTGCCTCAATCGACAGATGTCCAGCAATCTCTTCGTGCATCACGATCGGAAACCGCGACAGATTCAGACCCTTCGCGTTGGGATTGTCGAGCGAACCATACAGTGATGCTTCGGCTTGAAGTTCTTGGACAGTACCGTCACGACGGAGGAACTTGATCGGAAGGTGAACGCCGTTGACGCCTACCTTATCGAGCTGGGCTCGAGAGCCGGGAATGAATGGGTCGATCTGTGGATCAGGAAGGTCTGCATCATCGGGGTAGTAGTCTGAGTCGTACTCAAACTTGAGATGCGGCATGTGCTGGGAATAGTCGTTGAAACGGAATCGGCGGCCACGGGCTTGTCCCAGGTACATACCTTCTTGCTTTTCTGTCATGTGAGGATTCTCCCTTATTGTAGTTCTGGATTCGGACGCCCGTTGATTGCATCTTTGACGATCTGCACCCGCAGGTCTAGGTTTGCTGTATGAATTGGTGTCACTGTGGGCGACATTCTACACGTGTATTCGTACATCGTCAAGTCAACCATTCGACTGTAGTGCTCATTGATCGCACGAACACCGTCGTTGACTGGCTTGAAGTGTCCAGCAGTCAGGTAGAACACACGCGAGTAACTGCGCTGCGCCTCCTTGCATCGCTCATAGTACCCATCGAGCCAGTCGCTGTACTCGTTGTCCTTGCCAATGGCAACGAGCGCATATACGAACAGGTCTGCGTATGTGCGCTCGGTAATGAACTGTTGATCGGACTGCACAGCTGCAGCTTCGTCTTCGAGTTTGCGTGTGAGAATTTCGTCCTGAAATCGGACTGTTAGATCACGGTCGTTGTTCACTTGCGACAGAGTAACACCCCAGTCAGACAAGATAGACCGTGAGGTCTTGCGGGTGATTGATGGGTACTTGAGAGCATCAATCAGTGTCGACTTCCCGGTTCCTTGCGAACCAGAAACAGCAATCAGTGACATCGTATATCCTTCTCGTTATTGTTGTACTTATACGATAGAGGAGACGTGAAGAAAGGTCAACGAAGCATGGATGCGATACATTCCAACAACGAGACATTCCAACAAGTAGAGGCTCTGGACGCGTGGGTGGGAATCCAACAATGGTTACAAAACAAAAGCGCTACTGACCCACACACAAACAGCCGTGTCCATTAGGAGTGTTGCTCAAGCTGAGCTTGCTGATCATAAAGATCAATCCAGCCCATCAACGCTACTCTCCACGCCCCCTCTACACAGATTACGTCACGATTCCTTCTTCCTTGAGCACTGCCAAAACGGCATCGCTCACGATGACACAGCTGTCGCGATTTGCATTCGCGCTTGTCAGCTGGTCTTCGATCGATTCGACCTTCAGTTGAAGGGCATCGATCTTCTTGTTGTACACAGTGAGTGCCTCATCGTCGATCAGGCAGACCGTCACGGTGTCATCGCCGTAGCCACGAGACGCGCCGGCGGTTGCTGCAGCGATTGTCGCCTTGGCCTTCTCCGCGAGCGCATCGGGTGATGTGATTGCGTGCGCGCGAACGTCGGCAACGACTGCGCGCAGCGTACCAATCTGGTCGAGCAGGAACTTGCGTTGCGCAACGAGACTATCAACTTCCGCGCGATTGGCAACGCCAATCTGCTCACGGATAAAGTACCGCGCAGCAACCAGCGACATCTGGCGCGAAAGGCTCTTGTCGAAATCCGCCTGCAGTGTCTCGAACGACGTTTCGTCCGCCTGCCACACGTTGACTTCGCGCGTCGGGCTGATGTTCAGCGTGGCGATGCGGGCGGTAATCTTTTCGACCAGCTTGTGGGCTTGGCGCAGTGTGAACTTCATATGTGTCTCCTATATCCAGGTTGGTGTATTGTTGCAGGTTGCGCACGGAATGATGTACCCCGGCGGCTGTCGACTTGCGATCTCAACCGCTGCATCTACTGCTCCCTTACGAGCAGCAGACAATCCGATCGCAACGTCAACAAGAAACTGATCGACCGATTCCCAGTTGTTGGGCCGGTACCGTGCGAGATCAAGCAAGGCTTTGAGAATCGGATCTTGCTCGACGCATGCATATTCATACAGACGCGTGTACGACGCCGAGCGAACAAACGCTTCAATCGTCATCGACTTCTCCAAATCCCGACGACAGCGCGCCACCAATCATTTCGGTTGGCTCTTGGATCCGCCACTTTGCAGCACGGAGGACCTCGTCAAGAGCTCCATCAATCGTAACCGACTTGAGGCGTGCTTGACGCTCACCAGTCTCAACGTCGCGAAGGTACAGCTCGCGATTTGCATCATCGGCAACCTCGATGTCGTACCCCAGCTTGTCAAGCAGCTCGATCTTCGCATGCATCTCCGTATCGGCGACGACGCGGAACCTATCGGACGGATCGGCCATGTTGACCGCCTCATAGACGGTGTGGCTCTCGATTACCCGACGTGGCGGTACGTTGGTGGTTTTCAACTCGCTCATTTTGACTCACAGGGGAATTTGTTGTGGAGTGCAGCAACAACAACCATCAGAGTTGCTGTCGGCACATTGGCGTCCTTGGCGATCGTCCAGAACCGGTCTGGATTTTCGTCCGTCCAGCGGAGGACGGTTGCAAGAACTGAGCCGTCGGACAAGTTCTGGTCAACGCACCACAACGGGTTGGCGCTGATCTTCGCTTCGTGGATCCGCATCGTCATTGAATGACCGTCAGCAAACCCACGAACGCGAGCGGCACAGATCTCAACAGCCGAGTTTGTTTGCTCAGCGGTCGGCTCTTTGCCGGAACACATAAGGAGGAATTCGGACGAAGGTCCTGCGGGTGCAATTGCGATTGGCTTCTGTGTCGAAGCGGATGAACTCTTCGTTGGTTGAGTGAGGTACGCAATACCAATCCAGATCGGAAGGGCAATAACAGCTACGAGAATGCCGATCCAGATGTTACGTTTCATGTCAATCCTTCTGAAGTCGTCTATGAAGATGGTCGGAGAGGAGGGATTCGAACCCCCGACCCACTGCTCCCAAAGCAGTTGCGCTACCAGACTGCGCTACACTCCGATGTTTTGCACTGTATCCTAGTTTGAACCTGATGTCAACGAGGACCAGTACTGTTTGTACCTGGCTTCTTCTGTTCAGCAATCGCTTTGGTCAACAGGACCACATTCTCATTCAACAGTCGCATTTGAACCAGAAGCTCGGACATCAGCTTCGAGTTCTCTGCTACGTTTCTTGTTAGTTCGTTGACGTTTGGCAGCATACAGTACAGTTTTTGCTACGGGATTGCACCGCAACCATCGACTCCACGACTTTCGCTAGTGGTCTACAGAGTGCGTTACGTGCGCGATCTCTGCATTCTATGCGATCTCTGTAAGTGTTGGGGCAAGAGCACGTATTTTGTCCAACACTGATCAACCGAGCCTGACTGCTTGAACGTCATCCGTACACACCCCGGTCATATGCGTACGTCACTTCGGCGATCAAACAGCAACTAACTTTCGTCAGTCTATGCCACAATGTGGCTTTGTGGAGGTGACAGGACTCGAACCCGCTACCTTCTGAATGCAAATCAGACGCTCTCCCAGGTGAGCTACACCCCCATTGGCCTGCGCGAATGTGTGAGAAGCCACCTCACCTTTATGTGCCGCGCATTACACCACAGTCATTATAGGACCGTACGTCAGACTGCGAGTTGAGTACGAGAACTTTTGGGGCCAACCTTACGGTCGACGGGTCCACCATCCAGTCATTGTCAGGACTGGAACTGTTATTCGTTCAAAAGCAAGCACAGTATATATGGTTGATTGTGTCAAGTCAACGATTGAACCATGGGTACGGTTTGATCGGCTCAAGCAGGTGCTCAACCTCGTCACGGCCATAGTCCAGTGCACTGCATCGTCCCCGAGCTGTTGGCATCGACGTCGGATCGTACAGACGCTTGCCGCGTGAATTGAGGCGAGCCTTGCGATAGTACTGCAGCATCACGGGATCGGTTTCCCGAGGGCGCAGCTTCCGCATCCATTGCGTTTGGCGCACTCGCCTCACGCCTTCCGTGTGGTACCGCTTGATCAGCTTCCGCGTCGAAGGCGTGCGGCCATCAATCGTCCATTCGTACGGGTGCGACCGGCTGCCGTTGTCGACAACGCGAATCAGGAATCCCTTGTACTGATGGAGGAGGATTGGTTTCATAGGTCGCAGACGTAGACATCCACATCGTATTTCTCAACCAATCCCGCCAAAGCAGGACCAACTTCCTTGTCCCACGACAAGCCACCAAGGCCACAACCAATACGTGGAAGGTACAACGGCAGAGCAGAACCCTTACAGAACGCAAGCGTTGTTTCCAAGCTGCGCGTCACCGCATCGAGATCTGCGTATTTCTTGCCATCACCACCGTAGAACACTTGCGTGAACAAGTTCGCTACGAACAGCGAATTCTGCATCATTGCTGGTTCCGTGACGTTGATGATCTGCTGCGTACCAAGCAAACCGCTCATGTCGGGATGGTGATCTTTGCGGTATGCTGCCACAAACTCTTGGTAGCGCTTGTACACTTGAGGCCACCGTTGACGGATTGCAAGCGCAACGCCGCTCCCCATCACACCCTGGCAGTTACAGCCATGAGCAACGACACCAAATGTCGTTTTTGTGACGTCATGCTTGATGAAATGGATCATGCTGGGTACTCCGTGAACGAGCCGTTTTCACCATCCTCTGCCACTTCGATTGCAATGTAGCGACCAGGGAAACGCGCGCTGATCTTTGCGTGCAGGTCATCGGAGATCATTTCACACGACTTGTGATTCAGTTCGAGTGTGCCTTCCGAATACAGTCGCTCAAGCCACCGCTTGAACTGAATGAACTCAACGTCCCGATCATCGTGGAACACTTCCATTGTGACGCGGAAGTGGAAAATGTGACGGTGCTCGACACCAAGGAAGCTGACATCATCCCAGTCACCCGTCTTCAGCTTCGGATCGGTTGCAGCAGCAGGATATCGATGGATCCCTTCCTTTCGGAATGTCACCCAGATGCGTTGCTTTTTCGTAGGAACAGGTGCCGGATCGAACTCGAGGTCAAGCCCACCGTCCAGAGCGAGCTGTTCGTCATGCTCAGCCATCACCGTCAGCAGTGCGTGGTTCGCAGCGTCGTTGCGGATTGCGTCGTAAACCGCCTCCGCAATCGTACCCTCGTCTGCGAGCTTGTTGCGGAACACTTCCAGAGACTCAGGAAGCAGACGATCAGCAAGGAATGCTTCGACGAGGACGCCCCACTCGAAGTCGGAAAGGTTGACGGGAACGGTTACTGTTGTCATGTATGCTCCAGGGTTGTGAAAAGTAGTAAATACTATACACCACACAACCCGGTCCATCAACAATGAAGCTACAAGAAATCTACGAGGACATTGAGCAACTCGACGAAGGTCTACTCCAGCGTGCGATTGCTGCCGCTGCGCTTGTTGCTGGATCGCTGGGTACAATGCAAACAGCCCACACTCCTGAACTATCTCCTGAGCAGAAGGTCGCTCGTGCACAACACGCAGTCGATCACCGAAAGGGCGCTGAGATTGACCGCCTTGCAGCCGCTGCTGCAGCAAAATATCGAACCGATCCTGAAGTTGTCAGGGAGATTGTTGTCACTGCTCACAAATACGCAGACCCTGTATTCCCTACCGCCAAAGACATCCTTGCTGTAATTGGCGTTGAGAGCTCATTCAACCCAAACGCAGTTTCCCAACTGAAGCGCGATCCGGCACGCGGACTGATGCAGGTTCGGCCCGGTGTGTGGGACGTCCCTCCCGGAACGCTGGATACGATTGATGGCCAGATCAAGACTGGCGCAGACATCCTGAAGAAGTACTTCAAGAAGTTCAAGAGCAAGGAAGCAGCACTGCACGCATACAACGTCGGTGAAACGACGCACCGCGCTGCACGCAAGGACCCTTCAAAGGGGAATCCGCGTTACGTTCCGAAGGTCAATAAGGAACGTGCGTTGTACACATCAAACGCTGAAACTACTCCCGCACCCGCACGTTGAAGTGGCGTTGGGGTTCGTAATTCGGAACTGCGATCCTGTTAGGTCGTCGATGTAGTTGACGGTTGCACCCGCGAGGTATTGTAGGCTCATCGAATCAACAAGCACAGAGATACCAGACACCTCAATCACAAGGTCATCTTCAGCTTGCACGTTGTCCAGTGTGAATCCGTACTGGAAGCCGGAGCAGCCACCACCCTGAACAAAGACACGCAGCTTGACGGAGGGGTCTCCCTCCTCCGCAAGGATCTCTTTGATCTTGGTGACGGCTGTGTCAGTGAGAGTGATTTGGTCCATCAGCTTATTTAGCGAGACCGAAATGATTGAGCAACATTGCGAGCTCAAACTCCGTTTGTGTTAGACCACCGACGCCAATGTCGTCAGGGTTCTTGCGAAACTCCGCGGCAAACTCGTAGATGTACTCGGGGACGATCACGCCGCAACACGTCATTGTGCCATCGAGTGATTGGTCGTCTTCATGGAACTTGCCAAACGGCAGTTGGAGGGTTGCGCAGATCGCGCTGAGCTGGTCGTACAGTTCACGGATCCCAGCAGCGTTGCCGCCGTTGAGGCAGATCATCGTCTTGTGGTTTGCAGCCCAGTCGAACAGCATCGCTCGCTGTTCCGATTCGTCGGCGTACTTGACGAACATGTCTGCGATGCAGTGTGCCGGCTGGATCCCTTGTTGGATCGACGACAGGTAGAAATTGGTGAAGGTGTACAGTCTCAAGGTGGTCTCCGCGTGTGATTCATGGTATGATAGTATATAATTGTTGAGGGGTCAACGTGGTTGAACTATATGCAATCTACAAGCACACATGCACCACAAGCGGAAAGAGTTACATCGGCCAAACGAAAAATCTCTCTAAGCGGACGGAGGAGCACAAGAGACCGTCTTCGTCGTGTTTAGCTCTGAGAAACGCAATTCGTCAACACGGATGGGAGTCGTTTACGACAGAAGTGCTCTGTGAGAACCTTACATTGGACCAGGCCAACACCCTTGAAGAGCAACTAATCATTAGTCACCAAACGTTGTATCCCTGTGGCTATAATTTGAAGCATGGTGGTAACAATAGGAGTCCGTCCAACGAGGTACGGGCAAAGATATCAGCAGCTAAGAAGGGCATTCCACGATCGGAAGCTGCAAAAACTGCTATGCGCGGTAAGAGAGGGCCGCTGCCAAGCGCACAAAAGCCCAGAGGACCACAAACACCCGAACACGTTGAAAAGAGGATTAGCCGTATCCGTGGCCGCAAACACAGTGCTGACACAATTGCAAAGATGAGAAAACCCAAGGGACAACGTCCCATCGTTGTGTGCCCTCACTGCTCAAAGTCAGGAGCAGACAGTTTGATGCATCGGTGGCACTTTATGAATTGTGCCGTCCGCTGATTACTCGCCGCCTCCGCCGTCCCCACCATCACCCTCACCTTCGGTGCTGTTGTCACCAGGTGCGTACACGCCATTCATGCCCCAACCCCAAGCACCACCGACTGCTACGGGTGTGCGGAAGCCGCTGTACATGTTGGGGACCTTCTTCTTGGCCTTCTTCTTGCCCTCTGTGAGGACTTCTGCTACGGCCGGGATCATGATTTCGTTGAGCTTCATCTTAGTCGTCGTATGATGGTTTTGATACTTGCACGGCGCGGAAGTTAGTGGCTCCCTTGACGCGCGCCTTGATCTTTGCGATTGCTTCTTCCTTCGAAGCAGCCTTGATGGTCGTATCGTCCTTGCAATCGTACGTTTCGGGGCCTTCACCGCTGCGGTTCTTGTGCTCTACGTACCACGAAACTTCGAAGTATTTGTCGTCCGACTCAAGCTCGGACTCCATCATATTGCGGGCCTTGTGCTTTTCCTTTGCGCGAACGTAGTCGGAGCGTGCGTCATAGTGACGACCACCCTTGCGACCCTTCAAAGTGTCATTCAGTTGCTTGTTCCGTGGCTTTGGAACTTCAACCTTAACTGTTTCCTTACCTTCACGCACCGTATCACCTGTCACGAACGACGACAGCTTTGTCATCTTGAGATGTGGACCGTTGTCCTTCTTACCCTGTTCCAAGTCGACGAGTTTGTACAGGTCCAGTAGCTCTTTGAGGAATTGCATAATACCACCCTTGGGTAATGTTGTGGGGGTATTTATCACGCGCGGGCAGCAACTCCCTCAAAAAGCGGGCGCATTGTTGTCATCGAGTAGTTCACCGTCGATTTCTGAGAACGCTTCGTCCCATTCTTCGGCGGTAATCCCCGTCATGATGAACTCTCGCTGGTCGAGTGTCAAGTGGGGGAACGCTTCCTGAACCAGAGCGCCAGCTGCGAATGCAACGAGCTGTTGTTCTGTAACCGGAAGGTCAATTTGGCGTACGACGCCTGTTAGCTGTGAGCGGCGCTTGATTAGCATGTGTGGCTCCTATCGTGAGCAGTGCGAAATGAAGTCTTCCCACTTGTGGGACGACTGGTAGATTGGTTGGTCGTGGTGCACGTACGTCAGCTCAAACGGATGCCACAGTTGCTGATGCAGCTTTTCCGTTAGTGTTTTCCGCTCGTGATCAGTGAGCGGCGCACTCGCATAGTAATGCACTGTGATCTCCGTTGGCGTATGCTGGATTAGCTGAACTTGCCGTACGAGTGGAACAACATCCATCCAGTGCTTGACGAAGAACGTTGGCCGAGCCGTAGAACCATCGGGGTACGTCAGCATATGTCGACGCCGCCCAAGAATCGTCGAGAATGCGAGACCTACACGGCCACATGTGCATGTACCGACACGTGCAAGGTCTCCAAGATCGTAACGGATCAGAGGCGTTGCATCATTTTGAAGGGGCGTTGTGATCACTCGCCCGATTTCGCCAACGCCTACGGGGTTGTCGTTGTCGTCGAGACACTCAACGTAGCCAACATCGGGAGGGACGTGATACGTTCCCATCTCACATTGGAATGCGATTACTCCCGCTTCCCGCGTACTGTAAATGTCGGCAATTGAAGCACCAAACGCACGTTGCACAATATCGCGCGTCTCATCGACAACAGTTTCGCCAAGCGTTCGCAACTGTTTGATGTGCGTCGGCGCCAAGCCTCGCTCGAGAATCCGGTAGCTGATCTCACGCAAATTGCTCGGATACGTGAGAAGATACGAAGGCTCTCGCCATTGCATGATCCAGTCAATCTGTTTGTCGACAGGAACGCGGCAGTTCAGCTCGGCAGCAGGACCCGTCTTGCGTAGAGCTGTGAACGGCAATCCCCACGAATCGAATTCCTGCTGTTCGTGTTGCGTTTGGATTCCCAACGAACGGTACGTGAAGTCGCGCTTGTGTGCATCCGCTTCAAGCAGCGACGCAATTGAGTCGACGATTCCAGCACGTTGATTCATTCGATACCACAGCGCCGTTCCTGTTGACCCATTCGTTGCACTCTTGTGTACACGACCGCCACTTGGATCGACAGGCAGTGAGTTGATCTCGTCAGCGTTGTCCATGTACGTGAACCGATCGAGCGTTGGTACAGTCCGCAACACATCTACAGCGGTGCTAGGATCGATTTTTACGTCGCCTATACGGTTCCGATAGAACGGAATGAGTCTGGCATTGTTCAACGCTTTGGCAAGTAGAATTTCCTCTACATTATCGCGCTTCCACTGTTGCTCGTACATTCGAGCGTACACTTGTCGAATCACCGCATCAATCATCTGTAACACCGTTAGGTTAAAAGTTGTCCGCCCGGAATTTTTGTTCCGCAACGCTGTTACCCTTAATTAGGGTTAACCAATCTTCTTGATCAGCAGCTCGCGGATGATTGCTGGATCTGCCTTGTACCGTTTCATCACGCCGCCAACAAGAGCATTGAGTGCCTTGTCAACACCGCTCTTATACTGCGTGACAGCCTTTTGTTGCTCAGCAATCACTGCTTCAACCGCAACAATCATTTCCGCAGGCGTGTTGCTCAACACTTCCTGCATCTTCTTTGCATCGCGCTTGCGACGCTTCGTTCCGGGAGGTGTAATCTTTCGCTTACCTGCAAGGAATCGCTCCGCACACAGTCGGTACTGGTCGGATGTTGTTGCGAAACCGGCAGCACGGCACCTGGATACGTACACCTCAACGTCGTACCGCCGATCCCAGTTATCCGTGTGCTGGAGGAGTGGGATCAGCGCTTCGACGATCTCAAGACGCTCGATTGGAAACATGCTACGGTGCATTGAGTGCCTCAAGCAGTTCAATCTGCGAGCTCATCACATGCTTGATGTTCTCGTACGCGAGCTCTTGCTTCGGGAACATCCGGCGAGCGGTCTTCAGCATCGGCAGGAACTTGTCCTGTGCTTCTGCGATGTACTTCAGTTGCTTTTCGCGCGTGAACACACCAACCATCGTTTGCAGGTTGTGGACACGGTCGCCACCCTTTGCGACAGACGCAATCGGATCTTCGCCAATCGCAGCAAAGTTTGCGTTGCTGTTCTTGTCCATCAGGAACACAGCACGTCCGACCTTCGGTCCGAACCGATTCGAGATTTCGCCATGCGGGACGCCGTAGTCTTCAGGAACGTCGTGGAGAAGGACGGCAGCAATTGTGTCCTCGGGGAACATCAGCGACGGCAGCAGCGTACGGATGTAGTGCGCGATCTCGATCTGGTGCTGGAACTCGGGCGTCACCCCGTCCTTACGAAACCCCGTGTGGAACGTCGACGCATACTCAAGCGCATCGGCGGCCATGTAGTATTCACGGCCAAGGAGGAAGTACCGGAGCGCAACACGGAGCTTGTCGTACTCATTCATCACACACCCCCACGATCTCTACTGGCTGATTGGTTCGCAGTGCTTCGACGAACGACCGAAGCGACGCAACGTACGCACTGTCGCCGGTGTATCCCCACGACCGCTCTACCTTTTCGCGTTCGCGAATGTAGTCGTACAGCGCCGTTGCGAGTGTCGTTCGTTGAATTACGGTCGTCATGTCAATCTCCTGAAATGTGCCCGTACAGTAACACATTTCAGGGTGACCGTCAACTGGAGATCGCTTTTGACAGGTTATACGCAAGGACTCCAGCCATTGCGATATTCAGCGGAAGGAGGCCCCACAACTTGTCGCGGACCATGATTGCCCACCACAGGACCTGCGATGCAATGTACCACGATGATCCCGCAACGGTCGTCGTCCCGTAGTACACACCAAGCAGTGTCGTTACGCTTGCGGCAAGCTGGATTACAAAGGAGGTTGTTTTTGGTGTCATAACGTACCACGGGAGGAGTCGAGCCCCCACTTCGGCTTTATCATTGCCGTGTGCCCTTTACACTACGTGGTAGTTACTTGTCGCCGTACTTTGCTTGCAGTTCAGCAAGCAGCTTGCGTTCGCGCGCCTCAGCAGCAGCCTTTTGCGCCTTCGATGCAGCAAGACGCTTGGCGCGTTCTGCATCAGTCTCCGGGCGCTTTGCGTACACGGTCAGGTCTTCGCCGTCGCTCCACTCACGCGGAGACCAGTCGAGGTAGAACTCGGTCGGCTCGTTGTAGTGGATTCGTGCTTGGTCAAACACTTCGCGAATCCGACGAATCACATCCTCTTCACTGCCTTCGAGGTCGTACTTTGATAGGTACTGCTTGGTTGGTTCTGTTACGATGTGGCGCTTCATCTTGTTCTCCGTGTCATCGTACGAGTTTACTCTGCGAGATGGAACTTGTGCAACACAAACCCCCACTCACACGGAACAGGGATGTGACCGGTCACACCGCCAAGTGTCTGAATCGGAATGCGATGAAACCCAACGGGGAATGGCTGAACGAGCACTTTCCACCCATCAAACATCTTGAATTGGATGAACTCCTCAGCTTCTCGGATTGTTGGGCATTGCCCATACAGTGTTAGTCGCTCTTCGCTAGCCGTGATCAATTAGATTCTCCGTTTCTTCCAGTCGTACCCCTCCGGCAATTTATCGGAAACGCCTGGCTCGCCTACGCTGTTCGGATCTTCTGCAACCATCCCAATGAATGACAGGTTCTCGCCTGCCTTGCGACGACGGCGGAGTGACTCCATCAGATTCAGTGCGCCAACCATGTCTTTCGAATCGAAGTCCTTGCTCCGCGGCTGCTCGTTGATTGCCGGGAACATCTCGCTTGGTGCGAGCGCCTCCGTCCAATACACTTTGTACATTTTTCGTTGCTCTCAAATAGTAACGGGCCGTACTGTATACGGCCCATCCTAAAAGGTCAACAACGCGTTACGCAGGCATCTTTGCGGCGACAGCGACCCCCGCGGCTCCGCCGGCAAGGAAAGCGATCCATCCCCAGCCAATGAACAGGCTGACGACGCCGCCGACGAGAAGGAATCCAGCAATCGCACCGCGAATCTTGCCAGACGTGCCGAACAGCTTCGAATATTGACGACCGACCATGAGTGATCTCCAGAGAGTTGAACTTACGAGTGCAATGTACTACCGCTCTGTTGCCTTGACAACGGGGTCACTTTGAACAGATTGCGGTCAGTTTTGCTGCCAGTATCTTTCCAGCTGCGAGCACACAACCGGAGGTAGAACTCGTCATTGAGGATGCTCTCGATGTACGTTATCCGAAACGGATTGATACTGTGGATGTAGTCAACGACACGCATCCCAAATCCGCGCCCTTGATAGAGAGACGGAATTGTGATTGTCGCAATGTCAAAGCATCGCATTGGAACGCCTTGGATCATGTGCGTTGCGTCCTTGCGGGCGTACACGGTGATCACATCGTTGCCATACACGTACTGATTCTTTGCTTTCCCAGCAAGGAACTGGTCTAGCTCGACCTTGAACGCCGCAAACGCGTCAACGAAGTCGCGCTGAATGCTGCGCTCAAACAGCTCGTCGTCACGCGCGCTCATACTTTGCGTAACCGGCAAAGTTGCTGACAGCATCGGTCGGCATCACTTCCTGGTGGAGGAACACGTACACGTCACCAGATGATGCAACGTACCGGTTTGGCCACCGCTTGTTGTGACCACTCCACTTGACGAACACATACAGCAGGTCGCCGTCGAACAGGTGCTCGACGAGGTCTTGCGGTTTCATGTTCAGTGCGTCGAACGTCGCATCTTCGGCATTCGCCGCGGCACGAAGCATTGCCTGAACGCCAAGTGATTCGCCGTACGTCAGCGGCGTGCCCTGATCGAGCTTCGCAGCAATCGTCCGCATTTGTTGGGGAGTCATACGACCTCCGTTACAGCATGTTGTGAGCAGCGGCCGACAGCTTCTTGACCCATTCGTCCTGTTCCGGTGACAGCTTGCACTGCGGGTTCGAGACGGACAGCATGTAGCCAGAAGTCGACATCATCCACCGAACGGTGTCGGCAACGTCCTTCGCTTCCTTGAGGCCAAGGCCAGAGGCAACGCGGATCATCTTGATCGCTTGGACCATCTCGCCCTTGTACAGGTGCGTGATCACCTCGCGATGCCACGGCTCAACGGTCGTTGTCTGCTCGAACAGCTTGACAAACAGGACGGGATCGTGCTTCGCAAGAGCGATCGCAATCTTCTTTGCGTCGAACGCAGATGCAGCGATCTCAATAGCGCGTGAGTACTGGGCTGCAGTCGTTGCAGCTCCGGTTGCAGGTGTCACTTGCGGCTTTGCCGCTTTCTTTGGGTGCTTCAGTGCACGCTTCGGGTGCGGCTTGGTGTGCTTGTGGGTCATTTGTCAGTCCTTAGTGCAATGCAAGGACTGTAACCCTTCAGACAGACAATGTCAACGGGTTATTCGTCATCATCCTTGATTCCGCGCTCTTTCTTCAGTAGGGCGATGAACTTTGCTTGACGTTCGTTTGCAGCCTTCTCGTTTGCATCACGCATTGATTGGCTCATCTTTGGCTCTGGACGGTCAGATCCACCGAAAATCTCTCGAGCGGTCTTCAGCGGCTTCTTTTCTTCTTTGTCCTTGACGGCTGTCGATGTCTTCCTTGCAGCGTTTGCTGTCTTGTCGTCGGCGGGCTTATCATCAGCCTTCTTTTCCTCAGTAGGCTTGCCACCGCCCTTGCATTTCCAAGCGCCCTTGTACCAGTAGTGCGTCTTGTTGATCGGACCCTTGCCACATTTGTCGCACTTACCGGCAGGCTTTGCCATTTCAAACAGTTCACGTGTTAGCATGAGATAGCTCCAAAGTTGTTGGGCTATTTATCGTTTCCGTTCGTACCTTCTGGCGATCGCTCCGTGAATTGCCGTCTCCCGTCGCATTGCCCATACCCAATTGCGATCGTTCTTGTACTTAGCGGACCACCCGTAGTAGTCATCACCAACAACAATCAATCCACGATGGATCCACCATTTGTGGAGGCGGTGCCACCACGCTACACGCCGAGCGCCTTCCGAATCTCGTTGCATTTCTCGTCCTCGCCGTCACTCTTGCCGCGACGATATGCGATCTCCATCGCAATGATTGTTGGCTCAATGTCGCGCTCGAAGTCAACATTGAGTGGATACTTCAGCCCAAGCTGGTTGTGCAGACGGTTCGACGATAGGACGTCCCACGTCAGAATAAACTGCCCCTGCCCGAGGTATGCATACATGTGGTCAAGCTCAACCTTGATTGGAGGAAGTGAACGAGCAACCGATCGAATTGCACTCGTCAACCACTGCGCGCGCTCGCTATCTTCAAGCGTATATTCGTATGGGACGAGCTCTTTCCACGTAGACTTGTCAACCATTACGCGCTCCTGATGATCGCTTGTGCAGCCCACACCGCAACAATGATAACTGCACCAACCCAGATGATTGGTCCAATTGACGTCTTCACTTCACGCGGCGTACGACCGTTGCTGGGAGCAATGTCGCCGAACGTTCGCTGGCGATTTGTCCATGCGTCAACTTCACTTGATTCCTGTGACTTCCTCATCATGCCCTCTGAATTGTTGAGAATTCGAACTGCTCGAATGTCTCGTGTCCTCTGCCGACGCGATCAACCCATCCACGAACAAACCGGCGCAACTTGCTGATGTCCGTATAGAAACGCGTATACACCTTACGCAGGTCTTCGTGGTCTTGCTCAATCCCCCAGGTACTTGTCGCTGCAATGATTCGACCGATGATCGCCTCGATGTCTGCTGCAGTTTCGGCAGGGAACACGCGCGTTTGACCGTAGTCGTCCCACACACAAATGTTTGTACCAATCATTTCAGATCCTTGCTGATGAACACGGAGACGACTGCATCGAGCTGATCCGACTGGATCGGCTGACCCGCAACGCCGACACGCCATCCTCCACCAAGGTCGTTCGTTCTGGCAACAAGACCACCAACGAATCCACCACTTCCGCGCGCAGAATATCCAGAAGCCCATCCACCAAATACGCCGACGTTGTCGTTGAACATATGGCGGTACGCAACGTATACTGATGTGCGGAAGTATGAGTTGTAGTACGCACCAATCATCAATCCGCTGCTGTATACGTAGGTGATGCCTGGGTTGATTGCGTTATATGACCTGTCACACGGGCCAGATGAGCACACCGCGTCGTACTTCTGAGCTCCGTGCCACGTAACTCCATGAATTACGATTTCGTCCGCCAACACTGTCGTTGGGATGACAAACGCGATTGCTGCGATCAATTGCTTCCACATGTTGCTACTCCTGCACCTGTACGCTACGCATGTTTTGTGCGCGCTTAAATGACGAGGGATGTGTTGCAGTTGTCGTCGTACGCGCCATCCCAAGGAACGCGTTGATCACTTCGTCCTTCTTCCACCCCATCGCACACAGCGTCTTGACGGCAAACACATCCGCTTCAAACTCACCACGATGCGATAGCTCCATCATCTCACGACTGAACTCAGGGTTCTTGTTGACGATCTCAACGGCATCCTTCGTCACTTCACCAGGGTAGTACTTCTGATACAGAGCGAGGCGTGCCTGCCGGTGGCGAAGAACAATGTGGCCGACTTCGTGTGCAATGACAAACTGGCGTTCTATTTCTGACCAATGCTCGACGACAGCGTGAATGACAACAGAACGACTATCGGTAAACGCGAGCTCACTATGTGGGCCTTGAACGACCTTGACCATGATCAGCATGTTGCTATCGACGTGGTCGCGAACCTTGACAAACGACGCTACCGTCTTTGGGACGTCGGCAAGCTCTGCATTGCGTAACCTGCTGAGGTGTTCCGCTAAGCTGCGGTTGATTACTTGATCGATCGTTTCTCCGTGCGCAAGCCCCGCAAATGCGGCGGCAATAATTGCAACGAGCGCTCGACAGTAGTTAATCACCGCCGCCCCCACCTCCGCCGCTATCGCTGCTGGAAGACGACCCGCTGTCGCTCGAATAGCTGCTATCAGACCGCGAGCTGCAACTATAGCTGCTGTAGCTTGGCGACGGAGCAGGACAGGGGGCTGGCGAGGGGGATGGCGATGCATAGAACACCGCAGGTGCTGTCGAGTCTTCGAACGACGGCTTGCTGATGTCGACGTCAACGCGTGATGAACGGCTGGCAAAGCTTTCCTTGACCAGACGGCCCGGAGGTGGTGCTGGACGAACGACAGGCCGAGCAGCAACCTCACGCGGACGGAACACTGGTTCCGGCGTCATGTCGACCGTCTTTGTCCGTCCGCCTGACACGAATCTCATCAACCATCCAAACATACTCGCTTCTCCTTGTTGTTAGAGTTTGATCACGTCGTGATCGTACGATCTATGTTTGGGGTAAGACAACTGTCAGTGCGTCGTAGCGCCAAGAACGATGGCGAGGAATGCTCCAAGCGTTGCAACAACCGCAACAAGCGCAGCAATTGCGGTTTCAGAGATCGGGCGGGGACGTTCGTCGTACTTCATAGTGTTTCCTTTGTAGTGGGTAGATATCCCCAGTATCTATCCCAACAACGTTCAGGACAACACTTTTTTGATGTACCACGCTTCGTGCTGCTTGTCAAACAACGCGCGGTCTTCGACGGGAACGACAGCGACAAATCGCTCATCGTGGCCAAGTTCGCCACACGGCTCCCAACACTGCTCCTTGTGGTCGCAGTCAAACGGCGCCATCGATTGCTTGTTCGGGCAAGGGGTCTTTTTCATTCGCTACTCCGATAGTTGGACAATTGTGCCACAACGCGGCACGCAGTATAGAATGTGCTTGGTCAGCTCGACCGTCCGTCAAAGCTCTACAAGCGTCGATGATTGCGTCAAGGTATCGGTCGGCGTCCGTCATCAAATCTGTCCTACTTGTCGTAAAGTAGCTCAGCATTGCACCGAGCTACGTATTTACGCGTCGGTGTCAGTTTTTGACGGATGTATCTTGCGATTACCGTGTTCAATGTACCACTGCCGGCGAGCGCGAACATACAAGATGTACCGAGCTGTAAACGCGATCGCTAACACGACGTATCCTGCCGCAGCGATTGCCAAAACGGCTAGCACTATCCAGATCGCTGACAGCATTATTGCTCACAGTTCGATGTCTTCGTACTCGATCTTGTTGACGTCTTCGAGTTCCGCCCAAAACCGCATGTTCCTCAGCGGCTTGCCCTTTTCGTCGTACGCATTCCGCCACCGGAACGTCACGCTGTTGTATCCAGACGCAGCTCCCTTGCGGATGTACACGCGGTCAAACTGCAGCTCCGTGCCAGCCGGCAGCGTCACGTCAATGTGGCGGATCTCACGGCGGCCAGTAGCTGGGTTGTCCCAGTAATACCCAAGCCCGCCGTACAGCTCATCCTGCCACGTGACGGCACCAGCGATTGTACCGGTTGCAGGAGCCCACTTGTGAAGTGCGCTGTTGCGGTGCTCAGCGTACAGCTTGAACGTCCACGGCTTAGTCAGGACGATGTGGTCACCGGGGATGTGGACCTTTAGCCTCACTTTGAATTCTCCTTGCTCGGCGGATCAGCTGGCCGCTTTGGTGGCTGAAGGAGAGCCGGAATCTGGGGCTTCCACCCCTCCGGCTTCGGGAGACAAAAACGCTGCTCGTACATTCGCTGTTACTCCTCTGTTGCCTTGTACCACGGATACGCGTACGTCAGTACGCTGAATACGACAATCGCGCCGATTGCAGCATCGTAGATGTATTCGATCACTTTGCACCTCCGTCACAGAAAGTAATCATCCCAGCAGTTCGTGTGTAGCTGCCGAACACGTCGGTAGTCGTAATGTGCCAGATTGGCTTGATTACGTTGTAGTGGACGCGCGGACACCGGTCCGCTGCGACATCGTCACTACTCCACCACGTATACTTACCGTCGACGGTCAGTTTGAACTCAGTGACGTACCGGTTCGACTTTGACATCCGGATGTACCGAGCTTCGACGACCTTTGCGTTGATCACAGTCCGCGTCTCTTCTCGCGTCGCAATTCCGATAATGCCAAGCGTGAAGATCAGCACAAGGACGCCGACGATCGTGTACAGAATCACGTTGATCGCTTTGTCCGCTTCGCGGGAAAATACAACACCACCGCCGTACGGACCAGTCCGCGATGCGGTTGCGTGCGTTGCGATCATCACGGGAACGTTCATTGCTTGTCCTTCAAAGCAGGATCATTGACTGCAAAGATCCTATACCACTTGCCCCACACCTGGAGCCACACGCCGCCGTGCTTGAAGAACCGCGGCGAACGCCAAGTCACTTTCATCGCTTCCCTCCGATGATCTCGATTACGCTGCGGTCAATGCACGCGGCCTTTCCTTCGACAACCGTGTACGATTTGCCGATGCTGTTGCAGTACTTGATGTTCTTTTCCTGCTCTTGGCCAAGGCCAATCAGCATGATCACAACAAACATCACAACGGTCCCGATCAAAACAATTAGCCATGTTGGCATTGTTTGCTCCCCTCAAAAGTCCCTATTGTATTTTGACATAATTAGGGTTACAACAGGTGGCGTTGATTTACTTGATCCCAAGCACTTCTCGTTCTGCAGGCGTCAGCTTTGACAGAGCAATCTCCCGCGCCTTCTGCTGGAGAGTAGCAGCGTCCTCAACAACGTCAGCAGTCGTGCTCTGGCTGTTGTTCTTGCCATGGTTCCACTGCGTCGATGTTGTGCTCGCTGGACACCGGATCACGTGGAGGCGATTGCCACCGCCGCGATCAACCTCGAAGTATGTGCAGTCCTTCAGGCCGTGTGGGAGACCGGCCTGGATTTCGTGCGCAGGCTTCGAGCACGCTGCGAGCAACAGTGCCACTGCAATGATAGATACGTGTTTGATTGTCATGCGAGCTCCTTGTGTCGTGTTGGCAAATGGACAAACTCTTCGATGTGTGCGAACATCCGGACAGTTGCAACGACCTTCCAGCCGTTCTTGTCACGGTAGTGGCCAAGATGACCGGCGTAGATTACGTGGTACGGGCCATGATACGGGTCTTCGTTGCCGCTCCCCGTATCGCACATGATGTCAACATCTGCCCGCAGCTTCCTTGCATATTCCAGCGCTTGTTCGTATGTGTCCATTTTGATTATCCTGTCACTTGACTGTTGCACAACTTGCACGTATGTGTGAACCCGTACAGATACGGTTGGCTATCCCACTGATGCTCGCACCTCGTTAGCCGCCACACCTTGCGTTCGATCTCAGCGGCACGCTCGAGATCGTCTGCACATCGCGCGCGGATGTTGTCAACAACCTTCTGTAGCTGCTCTGCTGCCGGTGTGGCAATTCGCATTGTGATGAACTTGTCGTTGTCTGTGCTCATTGCTTATCCTCCGCAGCAACGAGCTTGTCGCTTAGCTCAGCTGCCTCGTACGCACCGCGCAGGTAAATTGGCCCCAGCCAGATCAACATTACGCCAGCTCCTACAGCGGCACCAATCCACCCGCCTGCTGAGCCAGCTAGCGACCCCGCACCGACGAACACCGCCATCCACTCATTACCTGGATGGCGTCCAACGTGCGGTAGCGTGCCGCACCCGCGGATTGTTTGGCGGATCCACTTCACCGGTACGGCCCTCCAACAGGCCCCAGGTCAGTGACGATGTGTTCGATTCGTCCCGCAGCACGGTGCTCCTCGATCGCATAGTACCGGCCTTCCACCTCCTCAACGAACTGCATTGCGCACGGACAGACCGGGTATCGCTTTGCGGATCCGTACAGAGCAAGATCGGTGTACCCATCCGGACCGGTCGTCGTCTCACCAGGCAGTAGCTGCGGTCCCATGCATCCACAAGCATTCAGAGCAGGAGCGGGCTTGCTGAGGAAGTTGTATAGTGCCTGCTGCTCCGGCGTCATTTGATGTCTCCGTTAACGTCGACATACAGGTGGTTTTGTGGTGTACAATTCGGCAGCGGCGTACTATCGACGACGTTGAAGATCCAGCCAAGAATCTCCCTGCGCAACCGCTGCCGGATCTGCTCAACCTGTTCAGCAGTGTATACTTCCGACGACACGGTTACGTTGATGTTGATCTCATTCATAGCGCCGCCGCCTTCCGCACTTCTCGCTCTGCCTGGACGAGCTCCGTGCACTTCTCGTCATCGCCTTCCAGCTGAGCGTACGGAAACTGCTCGTCGTAGTCTTGGACGATTGCAATTACCGGTTGCACTGCATCGAGCAGTCGCTTGAGGGAAGCAGTTGATACAACAGTGAAGTCAGTCATTTCGCAGTCTCCTTTTTCAGCCGCGTCAACTCATCCCGCATCGCGATGAACGTGATCGCAAGGCTTGCTGTCAGATCCTCCGCACCACCCTTGTACCGGCTGCGGATTGAGTACGGGCAGTTGTCGAGCAGGTACTTGATGCTGCCCCACGGCTCGACGGTGACGTCTTGCCCTTCGATTGTTGGAATGTTCGTGTTCACGGTTGTCCCCTAGCATAGTTTCGTCTATGCTACGCCGTTGCAATTAGGGGGACAACCTGATCTTGTAGAACACAGCAAGCTCTTGACCAAACCGCTCGAGCGGTTGCAAGCGGAGCGTGCTGAACCGATCGACGTGGCTGCGAGGAATATCTTGCAGCGGGACTCCCGTCATCGCTGGTAGCCACACAAGCGTCCACGTCAGACAGTACTCGTCCAGCTCGCCAACTACCTCCTGCAGACGAGCAAACGTCCGCGGCTCGACCGTCACACCAACCGTGTGCTGAGCGCTTAGACAGCCAGTGTACAGGCCATACGCAACACCGACCGGGCTGCGCGGGTTGTACGGACCCTGCGCGTCACATCCGGAGACGAACAGCGCAAGGACGAGCGCAGCGGCTGCCTTGATCATCTCGGAGCCCCACAGTGGCCAATGATCGCAGTCTTCGAGAAGTGCGTCGTTGGCGCAACGATCGTCACCATGCAATCAGCCTTCCACCCGCGCCCCTCAACCGCGATCATGTACACACCCGGCTCGAGGTTCTTCCACCCAGGGATGACGACCGGCGCTGCGTCGAGAGCTTGGACGGTCTTCGCGGTCGCAGCAGCCTGCTCGCGCCTGCTTTGCTCAGCATCGCGGTTCAGCGCATCGATCCCGAGCCCCATCAGGAAGATCAGCCCGACCCAGAACGCAATCCCCCACGCGTACTTTTGCCACCACGGCTTTGCCTGTCTCATTGCAGCTCCTTGATGTTCGTCACGATGTACTCGGTCCGCGGCTTGAACTTCGCCGTCCCTACGAGTTGGATTGTGCTGAGTGGCGTGACGACAGTCCCGTCAGTGAACTTGATCTCGCCGGTGATCTGAGTATAGATCGTCACCGGCTTGCCGTCAACGATCGCTCCACCCTTCATCATCTCGGTGTCCGAGATCGGCACGCCCTTGAACCAGTACACAGTCCCGAGCACGAGCCCCGGACCGTCGATCTCGTCCAGCTTCGCCTCGATCACGAGCAGTTGCTTGCGGCCTACGAGGACGATGTCGCCTGCAGTTGGTTGGCGGTTCATTGCTTCGCTCCTTGGGTGGGGAACACGATGTTGATCTGGACGCACCGAGCGGTTGCTTGCTCCGGTCGGCGCAAGTCACGTGCCAGGCTCTCCTTCAGTCGCTCGCAGTCCGCCAGCGTCGCAACAGGCGGGCTGTACGACACCATCCCTGCATACCACGGTGCACTGACGATCAGGACCCATACGAGTGCGGTCGTTGTCATTGTTTGTCCTCCTTGAGAGTTCGTTGCGGCCACGGGACACTGATCGCTGTGATCGCTCCTGCAATCAGTGCGACGATTGAGACGGCGGCGGGAGCCGCGTCCCACACACCACCGAACATCGCTGCGACGACAACCGCAGGCACGACGATCACGAATGCGAGGATCGCACGGACAGCTCCAGAGAAGATCGCACCGATCAGCAGAGCAATCGCCCCCAACACTGCGAGTGTGATTAGCATGATGCAAACCCCCTGAAGTGGATCACGTCGATCTTGTGCTTGCGCCAGAACCCAACAGACCCCTCCATCCCCTCGCGCGCGACGACCGGCTGTGCTCCATCCTTGACGTGCTTGAGCAGGGTCTTCAGAGTCTTAGATCCAAACCCGCGCCGCCTGTACTTCTTACGGCAGAACATCATCACCGTCTTCTCGTACACAGCTACCGTGATAGGCTCACCGTACAGGAGGCCGATCACAACAGTCGCGTCCTTGTACCGGTGGCGCCCCCGCACGAGCATGTGCAGCCGCGCGTTCAGCTCCCACCCACTGACGAACAGGCGGTGCGACAGTGCATCCGCAGCGCCAACCTTCGCCGCCTGCTTACCCCGGTACACGACGCACGTGAACGCGCCTGGCTCGAGATCATTGACGTGGGCAACTTGATTGGTCATAAAGCACCTTGACTTGTCTTCCTGAAAATCCGATAAGGGGAATGTATAACATTCCCCTAATTCAGGTCAACGTCAGATGCTCACCGTGACCGCTCGCGCAGTGCGACTTCTTCGTCGGTCTCGAAGTACGACTCGTGCTTGACGAGTGCGAGGCGGGCAGCAACGCCGAGTGCGACGAATGCTGCTAGGTAGACGATCAGTTCCATAGCCATTCTCCTTGAGTTGATGTGAGGGATTATACCTGAGTACTTATCCCCACACAACCAGAGAGCGACTTAGCCGATGTCGGTCGCGTCGAGCACGCCCATCCACTTCTCGTCCAGCCGGCGGCGCCGCTCCCAGGCAGCCGCCTTCTGCTTGCGCAGCTCGTGCGCCAGGCCGATCACGAGCCACGTGATCACCGCTCCGATCAGGTACAGCGTCACTGCGAGCCACGCTTCGACCCACAGCAGGTACGCAGACGAGGCGACCTGGTACACGCCGCCGACCGCGTACTTCCACTTGGGGAACGCAGGCATGATCGACGTCGCTTCGTAGTCGCGCTCGACGTGAGCGATCACCAACGCGACGGCACCGAGGCCGCACACGACGATCACGACGACCGACAGCGCGCCGAACAGGTACAGCCACGCGGGGTGCTGCGTCACCCAGTGCATGCCGAGCAGGATCGGCGAGATCACGTACGGGACGATTGCGGACACCTTCATTGCAGTTGCTCCTTGCTAACCAATGAGCGTAGTGTACCCAAACCCGGTTGGTTAGGCAACCTTCATCACCGCGCCATCGACGTCGTACACGTCCTTGTATCCGCTGTCGAACTGGACGACGTACGGATACCGGTCGCTGCCGTACATCGAGTTGACGATCGCATCGACGAGCCCGGCGCCAGCAGCGGCCGCGACGATGTCGGACCCGAGGTTCTGTGCTGCGTAGCTGTGGGCTGGCGTGCCGTTGTACGCGACGATCACCCCGGCTCCGTGGCCATCGTGGACGACTTTCGTACCGAGTGCGAGCATGATCTTTCTCTCCTAAGCGAATAGTAGGCGCCAGAGGATTCGAACCTCTATCTGCAGCCGTGCACCTTATCGTACGTTCGGATTCCTGTCTAGCGGGGTGGTCCTTGCCCCGACTTCGCTGCCGTCCGGGACCAACCGGAGGCCGCTACTGCCCTATTCGCCGTACGAGTCTGCGCCGGTCAGTTCTATCCCACATCACCAGTTCTTTCTACTGGCTAGTGCTTTTTGAACTAGACGCCTACTATTCACTCACAATGAGGGGACTGTACTGTGTCCCCTCACCACCGTCAACAGTTGAACAGCTCCTTGCGAACCGCGAGAATCTGCGCCTGGCGCTCCGCGTGCGTCCGCTTCTGCAGCTCGTACTCCGCGTACTCGGTCATCGCCTTGATGATCAGGTCGTCCAGGATCGCGCACTCGTCCGGCGTCATGATCGCACGGTCGACCTCGTGCGCGAGGACCTGGTTGCCGATCCCGCCGTGCACTGCGTCCGCCATGTCGTAGACGAACAGCTTGACGCGCGATGCGCTGTCGATCCGCATCGCGACCGCGTACCAGACGACGTCCGGAGCGACCGTCTGCCTGAGCCTCAGCCACAGGCGCTTGGCGAGTGCGGGACAGTCAGCCCAGCCGTACGTGTCCGAGCAGCTGTAGTGGAGCGGGAAGATGTTCGGTGCCGTCATCATTGTCCTTTCAGCAGGTCGTCCAGCTCCTGCAGCGTACCCCACCACGTCCGCGGCTTGTTGTCCTGGAGCGCCGGCCGCCAGCCGTCGACCGTCAGGACCTGGCTGAGCGGCGGGATGAACACGTCGGTGTGCCGGTGGCGGAGCGCACACCACAGCGTGCCGTTCGTCTCCCGGTGCAGGTGGAACACCCAGCCGAGCTGGCTACCGTTCCCGCTGCCGTGCAGGGAGACCGGGTCCTCGAGGTCGATCATCACCATCGTTGTCTCCTCAGGCGTCACAAGACGCCGACCAGTTGATGCGTCGCTTGGAACGGAGGACGCTTCCACTGTGCGTACACGTTCGCGACACCGCCGGCCTCGTCGTCCGGACCCCACGTCACCTGGTAGACGAAGATCCCGTTCTCACGCATCCCGAGGAACTTGCACGACTCGATCGTCGACACGTCCGGCACCGGCAGGCCGCCAGCGGCGAGGACAGCGACCAGCTCAGCCGGCTTCAGCGCAGCGGCCTTCTGAATCATCTCGAGTGTGACCAACATCGTGCTCTCCCAGTGCGCAAGCGATGGACGGATCTTACACCGTCCATCGCTTTGGGTCAACCGCTGGCTAGCGGTTCGCCCAGAAGCTGTCCGGGACCTCGGTCTTGCCGGCCGCGCGACGCTCGACGACCTTGCGCAGGCGTCGTGCGACCGAGCTCGGCCGCGGCTTGGCCGACCAGCCGAACGAGTCGCCGTCGAACAGGTACTCCGCCGTCTCCGGCTCGATCCCGAAGAACTTCGCGGCCGCCTCGAACCCCTTCAGGCCATTGTACTTCGGCCACATCGCGAACGAGTCGTGCTTGCTCTCCTGCTTCGCCTCGAGCCGCAGGCCCGCCTTGCGGAACTCCGGGATCGTGCACGCCCAGCCGACCGCGCACGCGGCGAACCCGCAGCCGCGGACTTCTTCGACGGGCGCGGCCTTCAGCTTGACCTTGCGGCCCTTCTTGACCTCGGCGAGGCCGTTCAGCCGTTCGAGCGTCGTGTAGTTGTCGCCGACCTTGTTGTCGGTCAGCCACGCGTCCATCTTGATCGCGCCGCGCGGCAGCTTCTCGAGGTAGTCGGCCAGCTTGAGCAGCCGGGCGTCACTGTGCTTGCGTTGCATGGGAAGATGCTCCTTCGTTGAGGGTCACGCCAGGCCGTTCAGCTGGCGGTACTGGAGGTCGTACTCGGCGTCCAGCTGCTTCTGCGTCACGCCGAGCTTGGCGCCGCCGGCGATGGCGACCGCGAGGACGCTGCACGCGATCCAGATCAGGAAGATGGTCATCGGAGTTGCTCCTTGGTTGACGATTGGGGTAGTGTACACAGTTACCCCAAAGTGGTCAACGGAGGCGATGATAGGTGAACCACCGCAGCCGGCCGACAACGACGCCCTTCTCCTTGACGTTGAACGGCACGCCGACTGCCCACAGCAGGACAGCGAGGCCGAACACACCCGCGACCGCCATCAGGATGAACGTCCAGGCGAACACGACGAACAGGATCAGGGCGACGAACGCCAAGCCGTAGCCGAGCACCGCGATCCAGTTGCCTGCCTCGTACTTGAACCGACTCCACCTGCTCATCTCTCGCTCCTTCCATGCAGCGGGGGCGCCAGGCCCCCGCGTCTCTGATCACATCGACCAGTACCCTTCCATGCTCGGGTCGACGGCCGGGTTGCCACGCTCGCTCGCGCGGATCTTGACCTTGCCGCCCATCACGCTGTTGACCTCGACCTCCGGGTCCGCAGCACGCCACGTGTCGTAGTCGGCGATCAGCCACACTGCGGGGTCGAGGTTCGCCTTCGTACGGACCGCCTTCGCAACCCGCTCGAGCGAGAACGACTGGTCGCCGTTCGCGGTCTTGTGGCGGTGGAACGTCTTCGCGTTGTAGATGACGAACGACATGTCGGAAGCTCCATTGGTTGACAGTGAACGGATCTTACACCGTCCACTGCCAACAATCAACTGGTCAGCCGTAGACGTACCAGTGGTGCATCGCGGCAGCCGAGAGGAGACTGACGGCGATGCTGATCTTGCCGTTGTGCCGCACCATCCACAGTGCGATGCCGTTCGGCACCTTGTGCGTCGTGCCGTACGTGTGCGTCAGGCGACGCTGGCGCCAGTGGTCGCGTCCGATCCGCTCGATCGCTGCGTACGTCAGCACGCCGGCGAGGGCACACAGGACGATCGCGAAGAACGGGCCGGCGCCGCCGTTCATCAGCGACTCCCAGATCATCGCTTCGAGTGGGTTGCGGTAGACGATCACGCTGTCCATCTGAACGCTCCTTGGTTGGATGCGGCCACTATACCCTAGCGGCCGCACCCGTTCAACCGGTCAGTACTTGATGTTCAGATCGTCCAGCACCTTTCGCGCGAGTTCGATCTCGGCATCGATCGCGATGTCCTCATCATCGAACTGGTCTTGCCCTTCTTCGTCACGCGTCTTCATCTGCGCCAGGACGATCAGTTCGTTCTTCAGCTTGTCGCTCAGCATTTGCACGGCCTTTCAAGTGACGAGAGACGGATCATACCACACTCACGACCAACCAACAACCAGTTGACGTTTGACCCTAACTCAGAGACAATAGTCGGGTCGAACGCAAGGGGGTGGACGGCGGCTGCGGACGTCTGTTTCGTCGGGCAACAAGGAGGGAGAGGGCCACGTAGGTCCTCTCTGTGCGTCGTGTTACAGAACGACGACGTTTCGCGGATTCTGGTTGTTGTCGTTCAGCGTCACGCTGATCCTGGCACGTTGCCCACGGTACGCACCGTCGACCTCCGTGAAGCACTTCGGTGCTTTCCACCAGTACAACTCCGTGCCGTCATCGAGACGCAGCGTTGCACTCAGTGTTTCACGGAGCGACCATTCACGGTACACGTTCAGACCACCCACGACTCGCTTCATTCCGAACACTCCTCAACAAGGGAAGGGGAGTGTCTCACAACACTCCCCACTCCACAACGAAGAGCTTACAGCTCGTGTGCTTGCCCGTCGACGACGATTCGCTTGATGTTGTCGACGTTGATCGTGCGGATGATCACCTTGTTGTCGAGTCCGCCCTGCTCCGCCTCGTCGTGCTGCTTCAGCCCCTCGACGTCGGCTGCGGCGATCGGGCGGACGCCACGCTTGTACTCGACCTTTCCGGGGCGGAGGAAGATCACTTCGAGGTACAGCTGGCCGTTGTGCTCGATGAACGGCGTGCCCGTGCGGCGTTCGCCCCACTTCCGCTCGCCCAGTTGGAACGTGTCCGGATCCTTGCCCTCGGCAACGAGCCGACGGCGAACCATCGCGTCGTACGCCGAGCCGTTCTTGTTCTGGAAGATCATCACGTTCGCACCGATCATCACCTTGCGGATCTGACCTTGCATCGGATTCTTCTTCCCACCGGCGAGAGTCGGGATCGTCTCCGTGTCGATGCCGATGAAGCTGGCGCCGTTGACGTTCGCCAGAACTTGTTCGATCTTGTGTGCCATCGCGGTTTCCACATCAGTTGTTGAACAATGAAGCCACTATAGCACAATAGTGGCTCCACGTCAACGGGTCACTTGAACTTGACGAACCCCATCATCTCCTTCGTCCACACCGACCCCTCGACGACCCCACCATGTCTCTCGATCAGTTCGACCAACTCCTTGACGAAGTTGGGAGACGAGGGGAACCTGTCGGTTGCCAGTTGGTGGGAGATCACGACCTTGCCCGATTCGAACTCGTCGACCGTGAACTTGATCCGTTGTTGAAGTGCCATCGAGGTTTCCACGTCAAGTGAGGGAGACCAAGTCTCCCTCTCTTTCGTCTGTGGTACAACAGGTCAGCTGAAGTCGAATTCCAACACGTCGTTGTCGTTGACGTTGATCCACACGACGATCGCGTGGGCGTCCTTCGTCGTGCACTCGGCACGGAGCGACAGAGACGTCGGGCTGATTGCGGAGCTGAACGCCGACGTCACGAGGGTGCACCGATGAACCGTCTCGACGTTGCCGTTCAGGTTGTTCGCCTCGAGCAGCGTGTTGAGGGCGTGAGCCCCGACCTCTGCGACCAGAGCCCCGGTGCGGGCCAGCTTCTCGACCCGGCGAAAGTTCACTGCGTTCATCTCAGTGCTCCGTTAGGCCGCGAGGGCCAGTTGACGTTGAGCCGCCGCAGCGGCCTTGCGGGCCTTCTCCTCGGCGATCTCGTTCAGTTGCCGATCGTACCGGCAGATCCGCGGCAGGCCGTTCCGTTGCGGGGCCAGCCACTTGTCAACCTGCCACTGAGCGAGCGTCTTGTTACGCAGGTAGCTCTTCGCCGTCAGGCAGCCGCTGCGGGCATCGCTCGACGAGAACCCGACGTTGTTGTCGCTGCTCGTCGTGTCGGCCGACTTCTCGGCTTCCGTCTGACGCTCGAACAGGGCGACGAGAGCCCGGCCGATGATGTGCACTCGCTTCGCTTGGTCGGCATCGTTGAGCATGCGGGCGAGCGACTGCTTGGTGACGATGTTCGGCATGTTCGGTTGCTGCATTGGTTGACAGTGAAGAGAGTATCCTCTCTCCACTGCCAAACGTCAAGTGGTCAGCCCTCTTCCGTGTACGTCCAGTTGTCTGCGTCGTGAATCTCCTCCAACATCTCGTCGTTGAAGTCGTCGGGCACTTCCAGCAAGTACCCTTCGTCACCAGTCGTCACGAAGTTGTACGTTGTCCCGTTGTGTTCGATGAAGCCCTTGCTCCAGAACTCTTGCAGCACCTCTCCGATCGTCTCGCCCTCTTCTGTGACACTGTTCTTGTCACAGAAGAAATTCCACATCGCCTCATCCGCCTCGTTGAAGTCGAGTTCACCACGCGAATGAGAAATGTTCAGATAACGCATCAATCGCTCCTCAGCTAAGAGGAGCGAATCGTACGTGTTCTCGCAGGGGAAGTCAACTGCTTACGCAGGGAGCAGCCTGGTGAACAGCTTCGGGTTCGGCAGCGGGCACGCGTGCGACAGGTGGCCAGGCCGGGTGCAGCGGACGCACCACTTCTCGTTGCTCATCGTCACACCTCCTTCGGAGTGCAGTACGGGGCGTACGTGTTGACCTCTTGCGACGTCCGTCGCCACGTGCTGCTCGCGGTGTCCTGCAGCTTCGTCGCGCGAACGCGTGCCTGGTCGCCGTTGATGCTCAGCAGGACGCCTTCGCCGTAGCCCTTCGGGCCGTACAGGAACGTGACCGTCTTGCCGACGTGTTGCTGCGTGATCGCCATGTCGATCCTTTGAACAGTAGGAATGCAATGCTACCACACTCTCGCCCGCACGTCAACCGGTTGACCACGACCACGATTTAGGGTAAAGTCTCCGCATGCGTTCGAACAGGCACACTGGGGATGGACGGCGAGGGCGCTCCGCCCTATAACAGGGCGACGGCCCTGTTGACTTCGCACACCGAACTGTTGACGGTGCACGACTTGTTGGTCAACGACGTCTCGAACGTCTCAGCCACAACACAGCACACTCGGTCAGCAGTGCACTGACGAGGATGATCACGGTGACGAACGACAGAGCGATCACGTTCTGCACGTACGGCCGACCGTGGAAGTCGATGAACAGTGGCGTGATGAACGCCATCACGATCCCGACGATCAGAGCTGTCAGCCACTTCACTTCGCACCACCCTTCTTGACGAGCCGGTAGCCGAGGCGGTCCGCCATGTCGCGGAGCAGCTTCAGCTTGACCTGCTCGTCCGTCTCGCCACGGCTCCAGAAGCTGTGTGCGACCGGCGTGGCGTGGTAGCTGTCGACCTGGAACAGCGTCTGGTTGTCGGCGTGCGTGCACTCGACGACGCTACCGTAGTTGTCGATCCGGCCCTTGTCGGCGTCGTGCACGTAGTTCATCGCACGCTGGATCTTCTGGCCGAGCTCGGGGTCGTGGCCCCACTCGTGGGCGAGGTCGTTGTGCAGGAGGACGAGAGTGCGAAAGCCCATGATCAGCTCCGAATGTTTACTAGTGGATCACGTACAGTGTACGTGATAGCAGACAGAATGTCTACTAGTGGATCCGGCTCACGGCTTACAGATGAAGAAGAACACGCACCCGTTGCCTTGAGGGAGCTTGGACGGGAACGTGCCGTAGATCCCGTCCGACCAGCTCGGCGTTTCACCGAGCCTCTCGGCGACTGCCTTGCGACGTGCGACCGTCTCGAGCAGGCGGGTCGCCAGCTCCTCGGCCTCCGTGTCGGACATGTGGACCGTCAGTCCGTGAGCTTGAGATGTGATGTTCATCATGCCGCCTTCTTGAAGTACTGGTACGGCAGGCCGAGGCGGTACTCGAGAGCCTCGTCGTCGCCATCGGTCCCGTACGCCTGATGCTGCCACCGCTTCGCGGTCTCGACGTCACCGCAGTAGCTCGCAACGAGCTGCTCGAACGCCTTGATCGCCTCCTGCTGCGCCGCGGCCTCGCGGGCGTTCTCCGCCTCGAGAGCCTCGCCGAGACGCTCCAGGTCAGCCCGGGCTTGCTCGACCGACGTCGCCTTGTACCACCGCGCCTTGACGCCATACACATCCTTGTGCATGTCGCAGTAGATCGACTCCAGCTGCTCGAGCTCGCTCATCTCTTCCCAGCTCTTGAATTCGGTCGTCATGTGCAGTGCTCGGTTGCGTGACAGTGAGGAGACTATCGCACGGAACGGCTGTTTGGTCAACCGGCCAACGACGGAAAGGAGGCCGAAGCCTCCTCCCCGTAAGCTGACCCGTTGATCAGTACATCGAGAACGGGTTGTACTGCAGCTCGATGCCCTCGACGTCGAGCAGCTTGTACAGCGTGTCCAGTTGATCGGCCGACGGCGCCGCGTTGTGCTTGCCGACGACGTGACGGCACACACCGTCTTCGCCGACCGACAGGGAGAGAACGCTCACGTCGGTGTTGGCGTCACGCATCGACCACACCGTCATGCCCTGCGATTGCAGCATCGACCGCATCTGCGGCATGATCAGGGCGTTGTGCTGACGGACGCCCTCGTCGTAGATCTCGTTGCCGGTCGTCAGCGGCACGAGGATCATCCCGTTGACTTCCGTCGGTTCTTGCGGGGCGGCCGCGCCGAGGTCTTCGAGGGCAGCGATCAGACCGATCAGGGCAGCGAGGTTGCGGGTTTCGTTCAAGGCAGTTCCTTCTCAGTGGTTGACGGTAGGGAGACTATCTGTGTTTTTCGCGTTTGGGTCAACTGGTCAGGTCACAGAATCCTGTCCAGCATCTTGACGCCACCAGCACGGTCGTGCTTCGGTTGGCAAGTGATGCAAAACATGCACCGCATTCCGATCTTCTTCATCGCAGCGACGCGAAGAGGATTGATCTGCTCTCCGCAATCGAGGCACTCTTCCAGCACAGGTCCTTCGACCATGCTCTTGGCCGCATTGATCCCGTTCTCAGCGAGAATCAATGCGTGAGCGGCTTCAGCATCAGGATCACCAAGATAGCCCGACATGTGGATCTCTTCAGTTGTTTGAGCTACTATAGCTCATCCAGGGAGAAAAGTCAAGTGGCAGCAGTCAGCGAACAAGCAAAGAAAAAAGCAAAAGAACAAGCGAAGCGATACCGCCAAGAGAACAGAGAAAAGGTCAGGGAAATCAATGCGCGGAACAACGCAGCTCGCTGTGCAGCGTATCGCAAGCGCAATCAAGCTAAGTTTCTAGCTTCACAACAAGCATACTACCAACGTAACCGCGACAGCATTCTTTCCTACCTCAAGCAGTATCGAGATACATCCAACTCACACGCACGCTCGAACAAGGCTTGGAGCGAAGCAAACAAAGGCACGCTACGTGCAATCAATGCAAAACGTAGAGCCACTATCCGCAGAGCTATTCCCCTATGGGCAAACCCTGCAGCTATAAAAGTGTTTTACGACCAAGCGGTAGCACTGACGCGTGAGACAGGCATTCCCTACGTTGTAGATCACATCATCCCACTAACGAGCGCCCTGGTGTGTGGACTTCATTGGGAAGGCAACCTCCAAGTGATCACAGCTCGTGCAAACGGGGAGAAGCACAACAAACTCCTCCCCATGTAGTGGTCAGCCGCCGTTGTGCTCCTTGTTCGACGTCAGCCACTCGATGAAGATCGCGGCCGCCATCAGGTAGATTGGCGTTGTCATGATTGCCAAATTGATCAGTGCTTGCTTCATCGCTGTTGCCGTTTTGTTGTCGGTGAACGGAGTATACACCAGCCCACCCTAGCAAAAAAGAGGGCGGAGGAGCTTCACAGCTCAACTCCACCCGAACCGAGCTGGCAGAATCCCAACCTATCCTCGGAAGGAATCAGTCGGTATCCGCCGCTACAGATACTGTGCTGGCAGGCCCCTCACACGCCACCTCCAGCTGCCCGATCCGCATGCCTCGCTTTCGCTAGCACTAACCGGGCCCCACTTGCTCAACCGATGAAGAGGACTATACTACGTCCTCTTGCACTCGTCAACTGCTCACTCGCCGTGGTCTCCCCAGTCGACGTCCGGCGCGCAGTCGTCTTCGTTCATCACGTGCTCGTCGAAGTCGGTCGGCGAGTCCATCCCGCCACCGTAGTCTTCGTCCGTCCCCCAGCCGGCACTCGCCAGGGCGTCCGCGTCCGCTTCCATGTCGGACAGGAACTGGTCCCGCTCCGCGAAGTCGTCGCCGTCGAACTCGTCCGCCGTGGTCAGCTCATCCATCACTTGCTCCTGTTGGTTGACAGTAGGGAGACTATCCCACCAACACGACCAAGGGTCAACCGGCTACTTCGCCTGGTAGTAGCCAGCGAGCGAGCCGTATCGCTCACGGTCGAGACGCTCGTCGACCGTCTCGACGATCTCCGCATCCTGCGGGCGGTCGGGGGCGCCGGGGTACGGCCACTTGACGTCGTTGCTGTCTTCCATGACGATCTCCTTCAGCACTTGACCGGCTGGCCGTTCGCCATCACCGCGGTGTTGTCGCTCTTCAGCAGCAGCCCGCTCGAGCAGCGGTACTCGCTCTCCTGCGTCTGCGGCCTCGAGAACTCGCGGGTGACGTGAGCACCGTCACGCTTCTTCGTCAGGGCTGGGGCGATCACAGCAGCCAGGATCCCGATGATCGCGACGACGATCATCAGTTCGATCAGGGTGAATCCGTTCTTTCTCACAGGTCCTCCGGTTTCGGTGTCGGGTAGCTCGTCTCGTAGACGACGTTGTTCGGCTTGACGTTGACGCCGCCATCGAACGGCACGTGGAACAATCCACGCAGCTCGCCGAGGATTCTGCGTTCGATCCTGTCGTGGTCGACATCACCGTCCGTCTCCAGCTCGATGATGTATTGATGCGTCGTCGTCATCATGATCCTCGTTGAGACTGCTGATCCCACACGCCCTGCCTGGTGCTCAGGGGTCTCTTGCCTTATCCTGCAGACGCGGTGTACGTCGGTCTTTAGGCGGTCGGCGCGGCGCATTCTCTGTATGCTACGCGTGGGATCAGCAGTCGATGGAGAGACTATCCCACATCGACTGCGAAGGGTCAACCGGTCAGGCGATCACGCCGTCGCCGTCCAGCAGGACCGGCTCCGCCTTCGGCTTGGCCTTGCGGACGCGCGGCACCTTGACGGCCGGCTTCGGCTCGAACCCGGGGACGGCGCCGCCACGCTTCCAGTGGTCGGGACCGTACTCGATCTCGTGCTTGTACTTCGGCGGCTGGTTCTTGCTGCCGATCACGCCGGGCTCCGCGGGCTTGGCTTTCTCGATCGGCTCGCCGCGGGCGACCTTGGCGGCTTGCTTGCTGGCGAAGTGCTCGCCGTTGACGGTGAAAAGACGCTTCATAGCTTGTATGCTCCACGTTGGTTGCAGCCTGTTGCTGGTCGCTGGCCGGCTGCTGCGCCCCTGGATGTCTGACGGGCTTCGTAGGTGTCCGTCAGGTGACCATTACTTGCCGATGTTGACGGTGCGGCTCTTGCACTTCGCGTTGACCGACAAGGCCGACTTCGCCATGATGCTGGCGTACTGGTTCGGCATCGTGATCATCGCGACCATCGCCGCGAGGGCCGGCGACAGGTTGGTCGGGTCTTGCGGGAACGGCAGTTTTTCGTTGATCGTCATCGAGACTCCTAGAGAAGGGAAGAGAAGCTTACTTCGTTTCGGTCGTGAAGTCAACCGGCACGAGCACCTTGCAGACCGGCTCGCCAGGCCCGAACGTCACCTGGCGGACTTCCTTGACGTCGACGTACATGTCGCCGATCTTGATCTTGATCGGCGTGTCGTCGTGCGAGTTGATCGCGAACGCCCGCAGGACCTTGTTGAGCAGCGGGCCGTCGGCCCGGAACAGAGTCGTCGAAAGGCCCATGATCAGTCCTCGAAGTTCGCCCGGATCGACAGGCGATGCGTCGTCTTGAACTTGATCTCCTTGATCGTCTTGGAGAGGTCGTCGCCGAAGTCCTTCAGCATGTCGGCCGTGAACGCCTCGGCACTGTTGCGGATGTGGTCCGCGCCGGGGGCGGGGATGTCGGTGACATCGGCGAACATGTCCGCCTGGACTTCGGCGGAGTTCTCGATCGCCGCCTTGGCGAACAGCTCCAGGAACGTCTTGTCCTGGGAGACGATCAGATCGTACGCGGCGCGGACCTGAGCTTGCGACAGTTGCGGCATGACTGTTGTCTGTTGGTTGACGATGAGGAGACTATCCCACGTTTCCGTGGGACGGTCAACCGGTCACCACAGCCGCATCTTCGACCCGGCCTTGACGAGCTCCGCGTCGACCATGTGGAAGATGATCGTCCCGAGGAGGAACAGGCCGACGAACCCGAACACCAGCAGCATCGAACGGGCAGCCGTGTCGACGACCGTGTCGTCCGACCACCGCGAGCGAACGACGAAGATCAGGAACACCGTGAAGATCAGGTACAGAATCGCGATCCACATCGTCGCCTCCTACGTGTTGAACACCTTGAGCTTCAGCGGCGCCGCCAGCTTGAGGCGCCGTGCGTCGGCCGGGTCGCTTTCCAGCTCCCAGTACTGGACGTCGTTCTCGCGGTCGCGGTGCGTCTGCTTGACGACCATCTTCAGCTCGCACCCGGTCTTCGAGCTGACGAGGACACAGCCTTCGTCGGCGGCATCCTGGTATACTTGGCCGAACATCGGGTAGCGGCCACCGAGCGACAGCATGCTCGCTTCCGCCGAGTACGTCCCGTCTGGGTGACGCATCAGCTTGCTCGTGCTGTGATGGGGAAGCATTGGTTGCTCCGTGGTTGACGATGAGGAGAGTATCACCTACTCTCCTCATTCCGTCAAGTGGTCACTCGCGATCTTCGCGAATCCGATCCCGCATCACCTTCGCCGTCTGACGCAGGGCGTCGTACGTCTCGACGTTGTCGTCGCCGGTGTGGTACTCCTTGTTCGCCTCGACCCACTGGAGCAGGGCATGTTCGCTCATCGCGTCGAGCTCGGCGTCGGTCGGCAGGCCGTCGTCCTCGCTCAGCTCCTCCTCCGACAGAGGCTTGAGCCTCTCCCAGTAGATGATCACGTCGTAGCCCATCTGGTCGAACGAGAACGAGAGCAGCTTGTCGATCTGCTCCTGGACGGTGTCGTTCAGGTCGTACGCCGTGTTCTCGGCACCTTCTTCGCAGTCGATCGCCGTCTCGAACAGCTGCTGCGTCATGTTGCCGAGCACCGCCGCGATCACCTTCTGGCAGTCGCCCCACGAGCCGGTGATCCCGACGCATCGCTGGCCGTACATCCCCCGGCCGCCGTAGTCGTTGCGGAACCCACACTCGCCGCCCATGTCGTCGCAGGCGGCCTTCAGCATCTTCTGCAGGGAATCCATGTTCACTCCTCGTCGGTGTAGCCGAGCTCGGCCAGCAGGTTCTCGAGATCGTCCTCGGTCTGTTGCGACTTCAGGACGTCCATCATGTTCTCGCCGACGTCCTCTTCCATCTGGTTGAGCTCGGCTTCGGTGAAGTGCTCGTCCAGGTACACAGCAGCAACGAATGCCATACAGGCCTCACGTGGTTGACAGTGAAGAGAGTATCGCTGATTGTGGCGGTTTGGTCAACCCTGCTTCCGGCCGCCTTCGATGTAGTCGAGGACGAAGTTGACGTACGCCTCGGGCGTCATGCTCAGTCGCTTGCGGATCGGGTAGTAGGCGAGGTCTTCGGCCGGCACATGGCACCCATCGAACCCGAACTCACCCTCGAACTTCGTCCACTTGTCCTTCGGCAGGGCATCGATCACGCGTTGCAGTGCATCGCGATTGTTGACAATGACGCCGACGTACTCGAGGTACGGATGGAGACAGACGGTTGCAAGAGCCATGCACGTTCTCAGTTGATTGAGTCCGAGCATAATACATGCCCATTCCCCAAAAGACAACCAGTTGCTTTAGGGTCAAAACCGTGGTACAATCTCCTCCATGCGTTCGAACAGGCACACCTGGGGATGGACGGCGAGGGCGGGCCGCTTTTTCGTCCCATAAAAACAAAACAGGGCGGCACGCGGCCGCCCTGTTGATCTTGCCGCTACTCTTGCCGCAAGATACGGTCGAACTGTTCCTGTGCCCATTCGACCAGGGCACGGTGTTCGGCCGACAGTTCTCCGCCGTTCAGCTGATGGTACAGTTCGAGTGCACCCATCAGCCGGCCGACTGCCATCGCAGCGTTGACGGCGCTGCTACGATCCCTGTAGCGATCGTAGAACCCGAGCCACAGCTCGGCGCTTCGCTTCTTCTGCTCGATGAACGGCTTCGTGTTCATTGCTGCTCCTACTTGATCAGCGTGACGGTGCCGAGCGGCAGCTCGTCCCAGTTCCAGCCAAGTTGATGGGTCAGTTCGTACTGCTCGTCGCCGATGAACATCTCCTCGCAGTACTCCTGCCACGTGATGATCGGCTCCGGGGTCTCTCGGCGCACGTTGAGGAACCTGGCGATCGCGTCCGCCTTGTCGACCGCCTTGACGAGGAAGCAGACGTTCGCCTCACCTTCCAGCTTGGCGACGAACCATTGAGAGAAGTCCATCTGGTGCACTCCGTTGATCGATCTATCGATCTTACCCTAGACTGTGTGAATGGTCAACCAGCAATGTTTACTAGTGAACCCCACAACGACGCAAGGGAGCCGTAGCTCCCTTGCTGACGTCAGCCGCCGGTCAGGCCCACTTGCCCGACTTGACGTTCTGGTAGTACGTGTTCGCGCCGGGCACGCCCATGTTCAGCTCGGTGCGGAGCTTGGCGATGATGTCCTTGCGCGACAGGCCGGCCTTCTGGCCCGCGGTCACGATCGCGATCGTCCGCTCCTTCTTCGACGGCTCCTTGGCCGGCTCGGCGTCGGCGGCCGGGGTCTCGGTCGCGGTGCTGGCCGTCTCGGTCGCGGTCGCCGGGTCGGCGGGCTCGGTGCTGGCACCGGCCTGCTCGGCGGCGAGCTCGGCCTTCAGGGCTTCCTGCTCGGCGGCGTCCGGGGTGCTGGCTTCGTCGGTCTCGGCGGCCAGCAGCGTCAGGCCGGCGTCCTCGCCCTTGGTGAACAGCTTCTTGGCGACGTTCGGATGCAGGTTGAGCACGACGGCGGTGTCGTCTTCGCGCTGCAGGACGACGTACTCGCCCTTGCTGCCGTCCTTCAGCGTGCCGAGCTTGTCGGACAGCTTGGCGACCTTGTAGCGGGTGTCCGCGGCACCGTCCTTGCCGGCGGCGAGCACGGCGCGGCCGACGACACCGGCGAACAGGGAAGCGATGGCGGAAACGTTCGAGGCTTGGTTCATGGATGCAGCTCCTGAGGAGAGATGGTTGAGGTCTGGTTCAGTTGTCCGAACCAGTAAGGGGATAGTACCCCAAACTGGTCCTGAGGTCTACTGGTCAGCTGAAGAAGCCGATCCAGCCGAGGACGGCACCGGCCGGGGCGATCAGCACGCACACGGCCTTGACGAAGAACATCGTCGACTGCTCGGCGAGCGGGATGTTGGCGCTGGCCAGCTTGACGACCTGGACGAGGTTGGCGATCCAGCCGATCGCAAGGATCAGGACGACGACGCCCCAGATGCCGAACAGCGTGCCGATGAAGCCGCGCTGCGTGTGGCGGAGGGAGTTGAACATGGGTCAGGTTCCTTTCGGAGTGATGTGGTCGATGAAGAACACGTCGCGAACGCGGGCGAGGTGACCGTCGTGACGGATGTCCTCGCGCGCGATCCGCTCGTTCAGTTCCTTGACGATCTCGTCGCGGGACATGTCGTCCCGGTCGAACGACTCCTTGAACGACGTCAAGTAGCCGGTGATCGTGAAGTGTACTGCGATCATGGCGATCAGCTGGCGTCCGCCTGCTTCTGCGCCTTCTTCGCGCCGATGATGTACGCGTGGTAGCTCGGGAACTTCTGCCACCAGGCGTTCTTCTTCTGCGACGGCTTGCCGGTGCGGCCGTTCGTCGCCGGCTTGCCTTCCGCGCGACGGGCGCGGGCCGCGGCGCTGCGGTTCTTCGGGAGGGCACGCGCGGCGACGAGGCGACGGGCGTTCTTGCTGTTGCGGGACATGGAATCTCCAGAGAGTCTGTGCAGGCCGGCGTCGTATCCGTGACGACTGCACCTTTGCCGGCCTACGTGTTGGTTGGAAGAGATCTGCGCTCGTTCTCACTCGCGGGCGCGCCCCCAGATTTGCTGCGGGGCCGCCTAGCGGCGATGCACAGCCTCTAACACACGTCTGTGCCGAGGGTGACTTCTTGGCGGGCACATGTCACGTTGAAGCCCACTTAACAACGGTGCATCACTTGTCCTTGTTGCCGTTTGTTGATCAATGAGGAGACTATCCTCTGAATCGCGACCAGGGTCAACTGGTCAGTAGCCCATCGCTTCCTGTTCGCGGACGCGGCTGAGCTGCCGCTTGCGATCCGCCTTCAGCTGACGCTCGGCACGGCGATCACCGTCCTTGACGTGACGCTTGTCTTCCTTGTTGCGGTTCGGACGGTTGTTCTTGATCATCAGGTCGAACATCATGCCCTCCTTGGGCGGTTGCAGAACTTGTTGAGGGGATCGTACCCTATTGCACTTGCGTGGTCAACAGGGGCGACAAGTACTTGTCGATCAGGTTCTTGACGGCGGGAATGTCGGTGCGGTTGAAGCACGAGTTCCATCCCTCGACTTCTTCCGCGAACCCGATCGCCTCGTTGACGGTGAACCCGGAGCCGGGCGCCTTGTGCATCAGCCGTCGCTTGCCGAACCGGTCGATGCCGCGGTGGACGCTGTCGCTGTCGCACGAGTACCACTTGCCGTCGTGCATGAACTGAACGGCAACGTGCCAGAAGTCGATTCCGTTCGACGACCAGTTGTGCTTCGAGTTGACGTTGCGGTTGTTCTTCACCATGAAGTTCAGCGTGCTGCGGGCGTTGTGAACGGCCTGGGCTGCGCGCATGAACTCGCGCGCGAGGAACCAGTTGTTCGACTGATGGAATTGCATCGACGTGCTCCTTGATGGAATGAGAGTATCTTACCCTCATTCCACCTTGGCGTCAACTGGTCAGTGCGCCGTCATCCGAACGTACAGCTCTTCGCCGAACGTTCCACGGTACCAGCTCGGCACGTTCTTGACCTTCGGCGTGATGCCGACTTCGAGGATCCGCTCATCACCGAAGTGCCGCACCATTGCCTCGTGGACGCGGTTCAGCTGCGCCGTCGTCAGCTTGCCGGTGCCGGCGACCTTGAGGCGGCGCTTCGTCTTGTCCTTGCTCAGATCGTTGTAGATCAGGCGGTCGCCGGTGATGCTCGGCACCTTCGCTTCGCTCAGCGCCTGGCGGAAGATCGTCATCAGCGGGCGGGGATCTTCGCCGGCCGCCGCCTTGTTCTCGGCGGCGACGCTCCGCTTGCTGAGAGGCTTGCGGATCACCGCCTCGTAGAACGAATCGGTGCCGGCGTGGTAGACGGTTGCGGTGTCGCCCTTGCTGAGCGTCGCCTTGATCTTCGATTTCGCCATTGCGAACTCCTGGTTGTGGGAACGCAAGTGTCCCCTACCTTGCGCTAGGGGACAACCGGTCACTGGACGAAGATGTACGTCATCCACGTCCACGGACGATCTTGTGCGATCCGCATCGTGATCACAAACTTGTCACCGTGCACCTTCTCGCCGAACTCGTCCATCGGGCCGAACGACGAGATTCCGAGCAGGTCCATCGCCTCCTGCTTGCGGCAGTTGATCGGAACGACGCGGGTCGACACCTCGCCGTGCGTGTTGATCGTGGTCAGGATCGTTGCCATGTTCACACCTCGTAGATCATCACGGTGCCGGCGTCGTAGAATTCGCAGTAGAACCCACGCTTGCGCAGGAACTCGGCGAGCTCGTGCCACACACCCATCTCGTAGGCGTTCGACTCGGCGTAGTAGTCGAACGCCTCGACCACCGTACCGTCGTTCAGCTTGATCGAGCTTCCTTCGCCAGTCCAAAGGCAGTTGCCGTGGCGGGCGCTGAACTCGGCGCCGTCCTTGATCCAGACGCGCGGCATCTGGCGGTTGATCTCTTCCTTCAGCGCTTGCAGCTTCGCGTTCACTCAGGAGCTCCGTTGGTTGACAGTGGGGAGAGTATCCTCTACTCTCCCCACTTGGTCAAGTGGTCACTTCGCGCCGCGCGCCTTCTTGACGAGCTTGCCGCCCATCTTCTTGTCGACGTTGTACGCGTACGTCGTCGCACCGCCCTTCGTCATCCCGAGCTCCTTGATCAGGATCTGGATGAATTCCTGGTTGGTGACCGGTTGACCGCTGTCGATCACGCGCTTCTGGTACAGCGCCTCCGCCATCACCTCGCGGCCGCCCTTCTTGATCTTGCCGTCCGCCTTAACTTCGACCTTGACGTCGATGTCCTTGATCACGGCGACAGACGTCGTCGGGCCAGCAGTCGTCGTCGCTTCCGGCTTGGCGAACATCCACTTGTGCTGCGGCGCCGACATCAGCCGGGCAGCACGCGCCTTCGCGTTCGCGAGCACCTCCGCCTCGTCGACCGGCTGGCCGATGTTCTTGACGACGACTTCGGCGACACCCTGCGCGACCATCAGTGCATAGTCGCCGGTCAGCTTGTCGTCGATGTCGGACGGAATCACGTCGTCGTACTGCAGGTTCGTGCCGAGCAGCTTGTTGACGAGGACGATCGCCTGCGGCGTGTCCGGCTCGGCGATCGTGCCGCCGACCATCTCGCGGACAGCTTGCACGGCACCGAGCGCAGAATCGGTGCGGAAGCCGATTGCGGTCAGGGCGTGTTCGGTGACAGTGATCATCTCGATCTCCGTTGGTTGACAGTGAAGCCACTATCCCCTAACTTAGGGGATTTGGCAACGACGTCACGTCTCCTTCTTCAGCGTCAGGTAGTACGTGTTCGCACCGGCCGGCGTGCAGCCGGCGTCGGCGACGAACTTGGCGACGATGTCCGCCTTCGAGGCGCCAGCCGGTGCGGCCTTGAAGATCGCGCGGCACTTGTCGAGCTTCGTCTCGCCCTTCGCTGCCCGCTCCCGCTTCGGCGCCGCCGCCGCAGCCGGCACAGCGGCCTTGCGGTACAGCGACACCTGGCCGCTCGCGACCGGGGCAGGGAACCCGCCGAGGTATTCGAGCGGCATCTCGTACTTCTTGCCGGCGACCATGTTCGTCGCCGACGTCAGCGCGCGGGCGATCACCGCCTTGCGGCGCGTCAGGATCACTTCGAGCACGTCCTCGTCGCCAGTTGGCGACATGTAGATCAGCCGATCGCCGACTCGTGCGACGACGACCTTGTCCTCGCGCGTCAGCGGAACGTACGCCTTGCGCGTCTCGTTGATGATCAGCTCGGTCATGTTGCTCTCTCCGAAGTGGTAGGCGTACTATCAGCGAGACCCGCGTTGGGGTCAACCGGCCAGCGTTGCGCGGATCACCGCACGGAGTTGACCGTACGTCTCCGCCTGCGACTCGTCGACCTCGTTCAGCGCATCCATCACCGTCGGGTCGTCCGTCTCCGGCACGCCTTCGTAGTCGTTGACGACGTCTTCGTTCGCACTGCCGGCTTCCCGCCACAGCTTGGTCAGGATCGGGCAGTCGTGCAGTGCACCGAACCCGTGCACCTCGCTGTCGACGACCGCTTCGCCGAGCGACCGGGCGTAGTCGCCGAGTGCGCACGATGCCCACGTGTCGTGCGTGACAGGCCGGTCGGCCGGCTGAGCGTTGATGAACTCGATCAGGCCGGCGAGAGATGCTTTCGTCATGGGAGCTCCACGTCAGGTGTGTTGATGAACGGATTGTCGATCGGCTCAGCCGGTTTCGGCCACAGGGCAGCGATTTGAGCTTGCTGCTCGCGGGCTTTCTTGCGGCGCTCCATCACCGCACGGAAGTCGGTCGTACGGAGAATCTCCTCGCACGCGTCGAAGTTCCGCTGCCCCTCCGGGCTGAATTTGAATCGGAATGTCGCCATCATTCCTCCTCGACGTCTTCGTACCCGTCGAACTCGAGCGCGCCGACAGTGACGGACGGATCGCCGTCGACGACAAGCCATCGCGCCTTCTCTTCGGCGTCGACGTAGTTGCCGAGCTGCTCTTCGTCGATGATCACCTCGTACGTGCGACTGAACAGGACCTTTGTCTTCATGGAATGTACCACACCGGGTTGCCCCACGACGAATCGAACGAGCGCGCGATCGTCGGCTTGATGATCCCACGCTCCGCCAGCCGGTCGAGAAACGCCTGAGCGCGCTTCACTTCGAACTCGGAGGCGCCGTCGCAGAACTCGATCACCGCGCCGACCTTGTTGTGGCCTCGGCGCGGGTCGATTTGCACGTTGATCGGAATCGGTCGATCGTTGGCGGGCATGTTGGTGCTCGGTTGTTGAACGGATGCAGGGATCCTACCCTAAAGCAGGATCCCTGTCAACTGGTCACAGGCAGAACCCGTGCACCATCTCGCGCGTGCTCTGCTCGAGCTCCGGATCCTCGAACATGTTGGCGAGCGACTCCGCTTCCTCGAGCTCGTCCGCCGACAGGCCGTTGCGGAACTGCTTGTTGCTGAGCGCGACCCGGGTGCACCGTGCGAGCAGCCGCAGCTGCCCGAGCGTCATCACGTTTGTGATCGCAGGCCCGCCGAGATTGAGATCGTCGGCGAGCGCGGGGACGAGAGGCGACGTGTTCATCACACCGCCTTGTACAGCAGCAGGCTGGTCGGCCACCGTTCCAGGTGAACGCTCGCGATCCCGTTCGCCTTCAGCTCTTCGACCATCGCCTTCCACTGCTTGCTGTTGAACAGCTTCTGGTCGTCGGTGTCCG